>Ga0160427_10001895_pt1 | contig 12738 bp, 10 predicted proteins | sample SolpanmetagenomL_FD_108194 | JGI IMG/M metagenome (GOLD analysis project Ga0160427, IMG submission 108194) | Solar panel surface microbial communities from Lawrence Berkeley National Laboratory, California, USA - L | ecosystem: Engineered > Built environment > Solar panel > Unclassified ...
AATAATCTTCTTTCAAAACTCCGTCCACCAGCGTTGGTTCATGCGTGGGACTTTTGGCACGAGAAAGCCCCCTCCAGCACGGCCCCGACGGCCACAAACGCGTCGTACACCCCTATACTCACTCACCTCCTAGCAGTAACCGATGTGCGCGCCTTCTGGTCGTTGTTTAACAACTTCTCTTTCGGCACCCTGCCAACGCGCTCCTCCGCTCACCTTTTCCACCACTCGATACAGCCCCTGTGGGAAGACCCGCGCAACGCGCGAGGCGGATGTTGGATATTTCGTGTGCCCAAAGCCCAGGCTGAGGCGCTTTGGAAGGAGGTTTGCCTGCTTGCGATTGGCGAACAGTTACAAGCTGCCGTAGAGAATCGGGTTGAGGATGAAGGAGGGATCAAAGGCCGCGGCTTCAAGGATGATATCTGTGGCATCACTTTCAGCCCGAGAGAGAGAAACACTTCCATCACAATATGGACGAGAGACGCGGAGCATAAAGAGGGCATTCAAAGGGTCTTGAATACCGTACTTGAGGATCTTGATGAACACGTCACGCCAGAAGAAGGAACTTATCGTTACAAAAAGCATGCGGAGCACGACGGCTTCGGCAAGGTCGGAGCGTCGGGCGAGCAAGTCACCGAGCCTGAAGTAGAGGCCGGCATAAGTGCGGACATGGATGCTGTAGCGCGGCAGATGGAGATTCAGGTAAACAAGGTCCGCAAGATACTTGAGGATGTCCGATTGAGCGACCAAGCGATGGAGCGAAGGCTGGCAGTAGTAAACGCTGGTGCCGATGCTTCGAAAACGAGGGATGCCCAACGTTAGGCCGCTGTGGATGTCGGAAAGTGAATGATATGAAGGCCATGGTCGATGGGGGTAGTCGTGGCTTGATGCGAAGAACGAACGATATGACTTTAATGAAGAAAATGAATCTTCCAACCATTGAAACCCAATGATTCCACGCACTGCAGCATAACAAACTCTACGCCAGCTTGGGAATATAGCGAAAAGACAACAATAAAACTCCCTACACCATCGCTAAATCCATATCGAAGCCTATCCTGTCGCCGCTCGCATGTTCAAGGAAATGGTATCAGCCAAAAACGCCAGCCCTTCGCATTACCGCCTCGAACTCGGCCTTTCCAACACCCTTCTCGACGGACCCTCGTTCACTTCCGCCATTCGCCTCCTCAATCATCGTCCTCAGAACCTTTTCATCCACATCCTCTCTCAGCTCCCTCGCAACTCGCTTCAAATCCGCCAATGTGATTTTATGCTGCGCGTGGGCATCATCTCCATTACCATACCGATTGTGCGTGAACAGCGCAAAGGCATGCGCGATTTCTTCCTCTGTACTACGCTGCTCACCCTCATCGTCTTCGTCATCGAGAGCTCCGGCACGGCGCTTACCAGCCGCTTTGCCTTTTCCTATTCCCTTTGCCTTTGATGATGTCGCGGCGGTGGTTGCTGATGACTTCTTCTTGGTGCGCTTGACCGGTACAACGTCTGACTCGGACGCTTCATCAAGAGAGTCGTTGCTATTGTCGGGAGCGGAGGAGAGCGGCGAAGAGCTGCGCGGTAGGGACTGATTGTCACGCAGGGTACTGGCGAGGGCGAGGAAGTTCCGCCAGGAGAGATAGGTTTGGTCGGGCTCGAAGAAGTCGCGCGGTGGCTTGGGAAGGTTGAGTGCGCTGTAGAAAGTGAGTACTAGTAACCATTACGTATCGAACGCAGCAGAGAGACATACGTCAAGCATCGTCTTATATCTGGCACCTTGATTACGCCCTCACCACTCTCATCATCGTCGTCTTCTTCTTCATCCTCCGCCTCACTTAGTTGGTCGCGCGAAACTGCGAACAAGCGAAACGCTGATAGTATTTCGGCATCGTTCTGAGGAGCGTATGAAGTTTGATGTTGTGTTGGTTCTTGTTTTGCGTTTGATCGAGGGGCGCGGGTGGATGCGACCTTTGTGGTAGGCTTTGCGGCTGAGGCTGCGCGGGTCGCACGTTTGGGAGGCTGTAATGTGATAAGTGAGAGCCCGGAAGACAAACTGAGGAAGTGTCATATCATACCATGCTCTTCCGTTCTGCGGCGCGACCTTGCCGAAGAGAGAGCGCAGGCTCGCGAGACGTTGAAGTCGATTCGTTCAATCCACAAAAGACAGTTGCAGGACCGCGACAACCAATGATGTCAGCGTGCACCGCGTCAGGAATTCTACAAATTAATACTTTGATACCTCGACGTTGAACGTTACTACAATACCTCCGCGGCAACTAGACTCACTCGTCTCCATACAACCATACACATCATGCCCACCTCAGCATCGAAGCGCAATCATGGCGCAATAGCCAGCACCACCAGCACTTCCCCTCCTCGACTCCCCCGCAATACGCGCCGCAAACTCACACCTGATGCTGAAGGAAGCAGCAACTCCTCTCCCTTATCCTCTTCTTCGGTGGTCTCGAGTAGCGCTTCGTCGCATGGTGATTCATCTCGCTCACAGTCACCGTCAAACTTGCCCAAAGCACCACAAGCCTCATTACATTCACGTCTGCGTTCCTTCCTCCCACAACTGGCGGCCGCAAACGCATCGCTCTCGGAGGCCGGAACAGAAGCATCAAAGTTCGAACTCGAAGCGGTGGCCGTGGAGAAGGTGACAGATGGAGTTGAAGGTGATGATGCATCAAACACGAGAAAAAGAAACCATGTGCGTGAGGTCAAAGACGTGAGTGACATGTCGCAGGAGGACGAGAGCACCAGCGAAGAAGGTGAACAAGAGGAGGCGCCATATATTGAAATGGTAGGCCGCATTCTTCTCCTCCTCCCTGGATTTCTTGGTGCTAATCCGATCAGAACTTGGATCTAGGCGTTTTACAAGCACTAGAGGAGCAGCACGACAGCGCAGAGTCATCTCTTCTGCCTCATGGTGATAATGATAGTGTAACTGCAGAAAAGAAAAATGACGAACCAGCAGTCATGGAGGAGCTGCTAGGGCACAGACCCGTAGCAAAAAGAAAGGCCATGATTAGCGAAGTAGAATGACCTTCGTCGTCTCAGTCCGCCACTCGTTGATTGAAGATCACGCTGGCCGATTATTGTTACCGCCTTTCGTAACGTCTATTGTTCCCAGCCATGTTGTAAATGCTAAGTCGCCTCCCGGATGCTCTTTCCAGCGCGCTACGCCAATTATCGTATACCTTACACGCCCATCACGCAACGAACTTCCGCGGCGGCAGCTCCTTAACCTTACAAGTCCAGCCCGACTCCTGTGACAAAAGAGGTAAACTGAAACTTCGTTAGCACACATAGAAGATATCCCAAAAACACCGAAAGTTACCTTGCACCCAAACACCAGCCTAGCTCGTTGCCGGCTATCTTCTTTGCAATCTTCACCTCCCTGTCCATCGGCATTTCGTATCCAGTGTGTAGTAAAGCCAACATGAAGTTCAGGTCTAGGCAATGTTCCGGTCTGTCTTTGAGCTCTTCCAGTGCACCCTTGACGCCCTTGAAGGCACCCCACCCAGATTCGCCAGCACAGACCTTGGAAGTGACGTCCTTGATGTCATTAAGTGTAAACTTATCCGGCATGCCAAGTGGTTCCATACGGTCATAAAAGTAACTGAAGAGATAGACGTCCTCCGTAGCAAACGTCTTGGACAAAGGCGGTTGGTGGACACCATTGAAAGCGCAGGGCTTCAACTTGCATTCAGAGTCTTTGAGGAGTGTCTTTTCCGCGATGGCGCGACACTGAGCCGGAGAACCGGTAGTAGGCCCAACCATTTTGACCGAGATCTTAGAACCTAAAGCATGGCCGGCACCAAGTTCCACCTCCACCTCGCGAGACATTCCAGGTGCGATGCAAGGATTCACGAGGGGGTCATCGAGACTCTTCGGGTCTTTGCCATAAGCCTCCAAAACCACAGCTTTGTGCAGATTCTCACGAGCCGCCATCAGGCCATATCCAAGGTAAGAGTGTTGGTATAACTCGAAGTCCCGTCCACCGAATGAAAGGGCATACCTGTGATCGCCTTCTTCAAGGTGATCCGGTTTGGCGAAGGTGGGCTGGAACACGATTTGGGTAGAACCGCCACCAAGATCAAAGACTGCGGCTGTGGGGTTTAGGTCGGGTCCACCGATTTTTCCCAGCAGGTAGTTCGTAGTGATCCATGCATAAACACCTTCGTCGGTGCCGTCCATTACCTGTACTCCGCCCTTTGCGTCTGAGACAAGCGGGAATGGATAGACAGTGTCCAGACGGTGACGCACTGCCTCTAAGATCCTCGTGCTCTTCTCCACACCCAGCTTTCTCAATCCGGCAGTTGCTTTTACTGCGATAGGGCTGCAAGAGCGGTATGACTCTGGAACGCTTTTTACAGCAACATCCATGAGAACGTCCAAGCTCTTTGCGGCACCCTCTGCGTCGGCATCGTAGGAGCTCAACCCTGATCCTCCCTCCCTCTTTTCCGTCATCTTGAACACCTCGTCCTCGAGTTCAGGAGTGGGTCCGCAGTTGTTGAATTTGTACACATGGATGCGAGAACCTGTACTTCCAGCATCGATCATGAGGGCGTACTGAGTTAAGGGCTTTTCGGGAGAGTATGACTTTGTGCATTTATATGTGCCGGCAGCGGGGTCCGAGACCTTCTGACCGTTCTTGAATGGGGAGTGTGCTGTAAGACCAATGTTAGCAATACGCCGGCACAGCACTGTGACGGCTAGACTCACCCCTAATGTTGATGTTGCTTGCTGGCGTAATGAGATATATTATGAAAAGGACAACTCCGGCGATAACTCCGTATTTGATCCAGCTGGACCTTTGCGAGTATTGTCCCCATGACTGCGCGCGCTCACCCGTTGAGATGGATCTATTTCGGTGGTGTCTGTCGGCTTTTTCGTAAGGATCGTTGACGTTGCTCCGCGTGGGTAGAGTGAATGAATTGCGGCGCGAGGAGGAATTCGAGAAACTCAGGTAAGACCAGATGTCTGGCCGCCGGCGGACATCGTTGTTTCTTACAGACATGGGCGCAGGATGAGGGGGCCGACGAGATGACGGAGGAGTAGAAAGGAAGAAGACGAAGAGGAAGAAGAAAAGGAGAAGAAGAAGAAGAAGAAGAAGATGATGAGAGAAAGGTAGGAAGGAAGGAGGAGGGCTTTGCTTTCAGGGGCTCATCTGTTTCATCGTGACGACGATTCGATGGCAGGCCCGGCGATTTGCCAACGTCCATCACCGACCTTGATTTCCCACATGTGATGAAAGCCTCCTTTTCGCATCACCCGCTCTCCTATATAGCACCAAAGATGTTAGAAGAATTGCTCACTACGAGGGCGAAGATAGCCCTCACTTGCTACGCTCTCTGACCTGCAACAGCTACACCTGCAGCGTCTGAGCGCACGTCTTGTTGGTGGGTCTGCGATGTAAAACAGCCAAGAAAAACAGACACCCTTTTTATGGTGAAACAGGGCATGTCGAGGAGTAAGGCTCATGGTGTTCGCAGTCCGCCGTGTCGTCGAGCGTATCTCAAAATACATACCGGCCTTGCAAACACTGGTCGGCCAGACACAAAGCATGACAATCTGAGACCATGGAAGCAAGAGCGTCAGGCTGCGTGCAAACAAGATCATAGAGCTATCCAGCATAGCAGGTCACTTGCGATCCGCAGTGAGCGACTTGGAACATTCCGATAGAGACAAATTTTTGGGCATGATGTAAATCAACGTGAGCTAGCCTCCCGTCTGCAAAGCTGGGAGGTCTCACGTCGGTTCGCGCTTTTGGCGAGAGAATGAAAAGCCCGAAGTCGAGACGGTCAGCGTGATGTAGGGATCGAGGTGGCTTCGTGCGCTTTATTGACGAGGCGTGTAGTACCTGCATGAACTTGTACCGACGAAGGGCTCTGAATATTCAAGGATACGTCCACAACGATCGTGATGCGGGACCTTCAAGTCATGCCTTACATTAGTGACTTTGCACACGCCAACGCGCCCTAAGCTTGTCTCAAGCTGATGTTGCACTCGATGTTACGTAAGTTGGATAGACTGGCTTGTCTTGTCCGTTCGAAGAACCTGTTTGCAAACGTCCTTGCTTGGAGGCAGCCCTTATACCAGCACCAGTCGCAATCCCTAACATTAGTCCTCAACCGGCTCTAGAAGTTGACATTAGGCTGGCCGAAGTTGCTACGACGCTAGATGGACAGGTAGTACGTAGTAACTTTAGGAGTGTCACCGAATGGTAGATCCTTCGTAGTGTCTGGAGCTCTTCCCCCGCCCCGTTCTCCTGCAAAAGACCTTACTTTGTTTGAATATTTGCACGTTCAGGAGCTATCTTGTCGCGGATTTGATTCAGCAAAAGACTACCAGATACGTTCCCTAGTACATGATGCTCCGGTAATGGCTTGCGTTTTAGTAAGCAAAGAACACGCTCTCGTCAAGCATCATGCATACACCCGCATCAAGGGCTACCCGAATTGCGACGATGTTCTCTTCGTTAAAGTGACGAATCGAGACGGTCAATCTGCGACGACACTAGGAGTAAGGTCAACGATGCTATAGTCTAGCAGTGAGTCCCCGAGTGAGTTGTGTGAGACGATTGATTCCCTCGACCGCCTTCATAACTGTTCAGGGGAGGGGGAGGGGATGGGGTATAGCAGATTTGCTTGCCACGCCTCTAGTTCAACCGTCCGTCTGCATTCACTGGGTTATATGTACAACTACTCCGCGCATAGTTGCTCGATCAAGCATCCACTGTCAGTTTTTCACCATCGCTGAGCATAACAAGCTGACCCCTCTTGTAAGAAGCCGACTCGCGCACCCCATGCTGTTGGAGTGCTGATCACGGTTCCAGAGACCACATATTGCCTTGTCGCGCTACACACATACGAATGATGCTCATGCCAGGACCTTCCACATCCGATCTAAGTTGCTTGGCCTCCCAAAGGAGCGTGCCGCTTCGTGTCAAAGTCAAACGTTCTCGGACTTCCCGAGGGATACCTTGAGGAGGTGTACTTCCATAGTCACGTGCGCCGTAATCCTCGACGAACAACCACGAATCCACAAGGCTTGGAATCGCATGCAAGGTGGGTGGGTGCGTGGGTCACTCGCAGGAGCCACAGGCTTTCAGGCTTTCAGCACACCCAATCTTCATTATTCTCTGCCCACGCCAAACAGAGCAAAGGCTGTGGAACCGCGTCTTCTCGCGTTCTGGTAAGGATCGCCCTCGCCTCACACCTCACAGCGTATCTTTTTGCCTTTATGCGAGGACGAGTCGTGCCTTGATAAGCTGACACGAACTTTCGATGGGATTTCTCGCTCGAAACGTAATACGAACACAATGTTCGAATCATGGACACGTACCTTCTAAACTTCGATACCCTTCGGGAACGGAGTTCACCGACGACGTTGAAACGCAACAAGTGCGCGTTACAGTACCACGGTTGATGCATCGCAACGAGAAGGGGGGGCAATCGGTCACGTTTAGCCTGCACCAGTTTATGATAAGGCTGTCAGTCGCAAAGTCACTCCAGCCAACCATCGAGAACTTTCAGGTCGAACGAGTTGTTCGTCGCATGCGCCATGCATCCCTCCATGCTTGAAATGGCAGAGAGGAATGCACACGTCGTAAGATCGGTGGCGTGATAGAGCAATTCTGACGTCGCGCGCGGGACATTTATGCAACGAACGGTGCCAAGCAGGATCAACAGATTGCTTGTCTTGCGCCGTCGCGACTGGATGGCTTCATGGCGTCCACCCGGCGCTCGCCCTTTTATCGCTTACCACTTATCCGTCTCAGCCAGGGAACCGTCAGTGCGCCTGACAGCAAGCCCCAACTGCCTACCCGCCGCCATCCTTCTTAAGCCTTTGCCATGCCGCCCTCTCCTCGTCCATCTTGCATCGCCCTGCTTGGCTTACTTCTTGGCCTTCTTCCTTATTCCTTAATCTGTCTACACATCTCAGACCATCATGTCTGGCGCCATAGCGACTAACGTCGTGCTACACGATGAATCACTCACAAAGGGGCCTGATATGAAGCACGACCTCAGCCGTGATGCCCACGCTGTTGAGCTTCCTCAATACTATGAGGGCACCGGCCCTGAGCAAAACGCATACATGGGCGAAAACGCACCGACCGACGAGGAACTCAAGACTCTTAGGAGAGTGCCCGCGAAGATCAACTTTGGCGCATACACCATCGCCTTTGTCGAACTTGCTGAGCGTTTCTCCTTCTACGGGACCACGGTCGTCTACACAAACTACATCAAGAACCCTCTTTTGCGACCAACCGGCGCAGCGCCGATAGGAGCTGATCCCGACACGACCAAGATTGTTGCCGGCGCCCTCAACATGGGCGCCCAGGCGGCGAACGGTATCACCACCTTCAATCAGTTTTGGTGCTACATCGTCCCTCTTTTCGGAGCTTATATTGCCGATACCTACCTTGGACGTTACAACACGGTCATGATTTCCGTCGGTATCGCCATCGTCGGTCACGTTATTCTCGTCGCCTCTGGTGCGCCCGGTCTTCTGGAGGAAAAGAGCCATGCCCTTGCCTGTTTCATCATCGGTCTGATCATTATGGGCTTGGGAACCGGTGGCTTCAAGCCCAATATCTCCCCCATGGTTGCAGAGCAAATGCCAATGGAGTCGATGTATGTCAGAGAGAACCCGAAGTCTGGTACGCGTGAGATTGTCGACCCTGCCGCTACGGTACAAAGGGTGTACAACTACTTTTACCTGTTCATCAACATTGGTGCCTTAGGTATGTCCACTGCCAGACCCTGTGCAACAATGGTTGCTAACACAATGCAGTTGGTCAAATTGGCATGAGCTACAGTGCATATTACGTCGGATTTTGGCTTGCCTTCCTACTGCCCACGATCGTTTTCTTGACCTGCCCTTTTGTCCTTTACTTTTGCCGTAACAAGTACGTGCGAACTCCGCCACAAGGCAGTGTTCTGGGGCCTGCGATGAGGCTGTGGTTCGCCGCCCAAAAGGGGCGCTGGTCCATCAACCCGATGAAGACATACCGCAACTTTCACGACGGCACATTCTGGGAGAAGGTCAAGCCCAGCAACATTCCGGTATCTCAGCGCCCTGCATGGATGACTTTTGATGACGCTTGGGTCGACGAGGTTCGCCGTGGTTTCCTTGCCTGCAAGGTCTTCCTCTACTACCCGCTATACTGGATCGCCTACAACCGTGAGTGTGCTGTGAATCGTTATTATCCGAATTAGTACTTACTCCCCTGCGCAGAGCTCAATAACAATCTGACCAGTCAAGCGTCCATCATGGCTCTCCACGGAATCCCTAACGACATCCTCAACAACCTCGACCCCTTTGCGCTGATCATACTGATTCCCGTTTTCGATCTCCTCCTCTATCCATGGCTGCGTCGTATGGGCGTTCGCTTCACCCCGATCAAGCGCATCACGCTCGGCTTCTACACCGGATGCCTGGCTATGATTTGGGCCATGGTCATCCAAATTTACATCTACAAGGACAGTGACGTCGGCTACAACGCCTATGCTGGACAGCCGGTTTCTATCAACGTGTGGGCGCAGACAGGCTCCTATGTGCTTCTCGCCATCTCCGAGATTCTTGCCTCCATCACATCGCTTGAGTACGCCTTTTCAAAGGCCCCCAAGAACATGCGCTCCCTGGTCATGGCGTTTTCCCTCTTCATGACGGCTATTGCCTCAGCCATCGGCGAGGCGCTTAACCCGCTCTCTGGTGATCCTCTACTCGTATGGAACTATGGCGTATCAGCTGTACTGGCTGGTGTTGGTGGCACGCTCTTCTGGCTCCAGTTCAGAGGGCAAGACAAGGAGGAAGACAAGCTCAACATGCTGCCTACCGGGCACGTCGGCACACATGCGCAGCAGGAAGAGTATGAGAAACGCAGGAACAGTGTGGCTGACAACCGGTCTTGATTTAATTGCTGTCGACTGGGGAATTCGCTTGCTTTCTGAACCGTCCTGCGCCCCATCGGGCGGGATCTCTGGAGCTAGGAGCGTGTTTTTCGCTTACCTCGTCTTTGCCATGTCCTTTTGTAATGATGTGTGGGTCTGCTTGTCGAGTAGACGTAATGTATGTAGTTTCCCTCAAATATTGGAGAAGACTGGCCGAATGGATTTGGACGTATCGAACATGTAGCACAGAGATATCCATTCTGCTCACAATACTCACTCTATGCCCTCTACGAAGCGGGGTCTTAAATTGAAATCATTAAGACTCTCCTCTTTACTTGAAGCAAACGGGCTTGCATGAAGTTTTCAACCCCTTTGGACATCCGTTATGAAATCTGCCCCCTCCCGCGGTATTTTGCAATGCTTCGCACAGCCTTAATAATTTCCCTCTCACCTAAAGTAAGACGTGTTTCTCTCCGTAGCGATTTCTGTATCATAGATCCCCAACAATAACTCATATCAGCATCAACAAACCCCCCAGCGCAAAGCGAGCAGGCGTCAAAGCTGCAAAATAAGCGTATTACATCCATGATTAAGGCGTCGGAGCCCAAATAGGGGGGATAGAAGCCCACAAGTCTACCTTTGCTGGAGAGCGAGAAACGGCTAGGTATTAGCTAAAACAAATAATACCTTCGTTGTGTTCTTGCACAGAAACTAAAGACCGAGATACATGTGTTGGTATGGTATCGGACCAATATCACTACCAACATATTCCCCAGAAGAGCTCATTGGCAAAAGACTCTTTAGCACAGCCAAATTCAAGTTGAAGGGTGAGAGGGAAAGGCTCGGCAATATAGAGAGGATCATCTTGCGAGTGGTTTCATCCCAAGTATCCTAGCACCGCCAACTTACTCCCTCATCTCAATGACTTTGGGGCTGTTGTTGTTGTTGTTGGCATGGGAGGTGGCGCAGGAATAAGGAATAATAATCTCGCCAACACCGGGATCGAACTGTCGCATAGGCAGGGTCAGCCCTTACCCTTATATGTTAGTTATTCTTCCCTCATTCACGCCAAAAGCCTCCGTGGCTCGATGGAATACTGGACAGGCCCAATAAAAGGATTGCAGTCCGGGGAGATGAAAGCAAGCGAGTGCGCCGCGCTTAGAACCAAAACCATCCGACCCTCGCCGCCTCAACCTGGAGAGCGTAAGAAACGTAGTCTTTTGCCAACACCGTTACTACATTCTTCCGTTTTACTCGGTGCTTCTTTTGAGAGAAAGAGGAGAGAGGAAGCATGAACCTTTTTACTGTGTGTGCGTCTTTATTTTCCTGCTTGCCTCACGGTGTACAGAAGGAGGAAATGTTGGGATGGTTGAACGACCGCGATGTTTTTTGTCCTTGATCTTACTACAGACCTGCCAGTCAAGATGAGTGCGAGAAATTCACTGCAACACGGAACCTTGGTGAGCCTCGTTTAGGATCAATCGCATGTATGGCACCAGCAACACGATATGAGCCTTGCTCGTGCGGGGGGGGAATGTTCAGTACGTTGAACTGCTGGTTCTCATCCTCTCGATACTCGACTAGACTAGACTTGCATGGGAAGTTTCTGAGAAGGCAGTGAATCATTGCTACAGAAGAAGGCGTACTGTAATCATTGTCGTCCGTCGTCGCAGGTGGTTGTGGAAGGCAAGGTTCGGTTAGCGTCGGCATCGCGGAATCCATCGACAACGACATGCTTTCCTTCCCCTCATGGTCGATCTTTTTCCACCTTTTACTTCACCAGCTTTTGCTCGAAAGAAAACTCGGGTATGTACTTCACTGCTTCATATCGAGGAAAACATGGCGCCAGCGAAGTTGGAGGAGAAAGGAGGTTACCAGACTGCTCACGCAATATCGCCCGCGACATCCCATTCCACCTCAGAAGACCATCACCGTGAGGAGCATGAGGGCAGTGAGGTACACCATGATCATGGATCGCCTGAGGATTTCATCGAAGATGCCCCCTCGTTGTATGGTTTTCATGAGATTGGTGTCGCCGAACGGCCGGCCCTCACCAGGGTCAATACAGGCATGTCAACCAAGTCTAGCATTAACGACTCCGCCTTCGAGGTAGATTGGGAAGAGAACGATGCGGAGAATCCAAGGAACATGTCGGTATGGCAAAAGTCATGGGCTATATTCTCGTGTGCCTTTGCGACGACGACAATGTCAGTTGTTCTGCGCTTAAACATTACGCTCGGGGCCCGTCAAGTTGCTGATTGTAACATTGTAGTGTCCTTTACTCTTCTGCTTACACCTCTGGCATACCTGGAATGAGAAGGGATCTGCACATTGATAGCCAGACCACGGCCATTCTAGGACTCACTGTATATCTACTTGGTCTTGCGCTCGGCGCTGTCGTCTGCGCTCCACTTTCCGAGATGTTTGGTCGCCGACCTGTGTACTTGGGATCTCTGGCAATCTATGTTATATTGGTAATACCTTGCGCGCTCGCGAAGGATTTCGGAACAATACTGGGGATTCGTTTCATTGCTGCCATTGCAGGGTGCTCGACGATTTCCAATGCTCCTGGAACGATCAACGACGTGTCGAGCGAAGAGAAAAGAGCGTTAGCATACAGTATCTGGAGCATAGGTCCTATGGTGAGTGAAACCCAAGGTCTCATGCAAAGTTTTATTGACATCTGCTAGAACGGACCTGTCATCGGCCCTCTCGTTGGTGGATTTATATATCAATACCTAGGCTGGAGATGGATCTTTTGGATCACGTTGATATGTGCCGGAGCGTCGTTCGTCATGCTCTTCACTGTAAAGGAAACATATGCACCGACCATTCTACGCAAGCG
>Ga0160427_10001896_pt1 | contig 12733 bp, 22 predicted proteins | sample SolpanmetagenomL_FD_108194 | JGI IMG/M metagenome (GOLD analysis project Ga0160427, IMG submission 108194) | Solar panel surface microbial communities from Lawrence Berkeley National Laboratory, California, USA - L | ecosystem: Engineered > Built environment > Solar panel > Unclassified ...
CACCCGTGAAACCTCTATACAAGCACTCAAGGAAAAGAACAAGCTACATACCATTTCACCCATATCTTCTCAAAACCCCTCACCTGTCTCCCAAGAAAACTTGACAATCATGCCACCACAAGAAATCATCGTGGATGCGATCCTCTTTGACATGGATGGGACGCTTATAGACTCGACGCCTGTGGCAGATATGACATACAAGCAATTTGTCGAGACGCATAGGATAGAGAATACTGGACATCTTCATGTATGCTAAAACACCCCCACCCCAATGTACCTCCTCAAGAGTGTGATTGCGGAATTAATTCGAAAAAGACGATCGAGTTGTGTTCAGGTGGCTAATGCTTCCTTGTCGTAGGGAGTAAGAATGGTAGACAGTATTCGACAGTGGTTTCCAAAAGCTCAGCAGGTATGTTAATTGTTTTTGCAATTTCACATCTCGCATCTCGTCGGTATAAACTCGGGGCCGCAAACACGAATGAACTCACAAGTCATAGAGCGAAGTCACCGAAATGGCCGTAAAGTTCGAAATGGATCTACTTGAGAGTATGTTTGCCAATGACTCAATCCCAAATATCCATGCCACCACACGCAAATCACGGTCTGAAGAAGAAAAAACCAATCACCACCTACACATTTCATCCTCAACTAACGCATCCCCACCCCGCAACGCAGACGCAAAACTTCTCGCCTCCCAAGGCAAACAAGGTCTCGTCATTCTCCCCGGCGTCGAATCTCTGCTCGCCCAAATCCGCAGTAATCCCTCTGCCGAAAAACACTACGCAATCTGCACCTCTGCCTCGCGCATCTTCGCCACAACCGCACTATCCACCGCCGGCATCACACCACCCTCCCACCTTCTAACAGCGGATGATTGCACTTTCGGCAAACCTGATCCGGAGCCCTACCTGAAAGGTGCAGGGTTGTTGGGTGTTGATATTCGGAATTGTCTTGTTATTGAGGATGCGCCCGCGGGTATTAGGAGTGGTGTTGCGGCGGGGGCGAAGGCAATGGCTGTTTGTACGAGTCATAAGAGGGAGCAGGTGGAGGGTTTGGGAGCGAGTTTTGTGGTGGATAGGCTGAGTGAGGTTGGTGTTGAGTGGAGTGGTGGAAAGATGGTTGTTAGGATTGGTGTGTAGTGTTGTGTCGGCGTTGGGTGTTGTTGTTCTCGTTGTTTTTGGTTCGAAGGAGGAGGTAGGTAGGTGCGCCGGGATGCTGAGCAGAGCGCGAAGGTTGAGGTTGTAGCGTGGATTTCATTTATTCCATTTCCATCTTCATTTTCCTTACTCTCAATCTGTCCTCCCTCTCCCACCTCCCAGTAACACAAACCCTCAACGCCCTCATCTTCGCCCCTAAACCAGCAATAACACATACATTCCGCCAATACCCTTCCACCTGCGCTTCCAATAACCGTTCTTTTTCTTTCAAGCTCAACCTCCTTTGCTCTCCCATGTCATTACCGTCATTATCGTTACTTTCATTGTCAACTCTACTGTTGTTAATTCTGTCGCTCTCATCGCTGATGCTATCCCAAGCCCTCATATACCACATCGCCCTAACTTTCTGCAACGCCTTGGTAGCCTCGATCCATCTCTCATGCACATGCGCCGAAATTGGGTCTAGGAGGCCTAAGAGCTCGAAGAGGAAGAGAGTAGATGTGCGTGCTAGACGGAGCGTTGTGTAGGCGAAGAGGGGGATATTCGTGAGTATCTTTTTCTCATTGTAGATGTCGACGTTGTTGGTAACCTGGGTGCAGATGGAAGAGGATGTCGACGTGGATGAAGCTAGAGGAGGAGATGGTGATGGTGAAGTAAGACAGTCGATGTAGGATTGCTCGATGTGATGGGAGAGGATGTTATAAACTATTTCGGTTGGGAGGGTTGGGAGAGTAGGGAGAGGAGTTAGTATGTTGATGTCTGGCATGTTTGACCGTAGATAGCCGCAGTATAGTGAAGAGAAGAGAAGAGAAGAGAAGAGAAGAAGTAAGAAGCCGAATGTATAGGCCGAAATGTCACGGAAAGCAAAGACGGGACATGTAGTTGCTTTATTCACCCACGTTGATTGAAAGTAACAGTGATATCACACCTTCATTTCGTTTCAATGTTGATATCACTATTAGGGGTACAGTAGACATCAACATTGCGCACCTGTATCTCTGTAACTCCGTAGTGTTGGGGACTCAAACTTTAATTCTATCTTCCGACATTAAGGTTGCAACGGTATAATGGGACCCGGAGACTCGGCCGCCAACCAAAGGACTCAACGTGAGATGCCTGTTTATCGTAGTGTGGGTGGTGTTTACAATGGGATCAAAATTGGTTGTGACGGAGCGAGATGATAAGTGATGCTATGATGCCAACTAGCGAATGTGATGCGAGATGATATGGAAGAGATCAAAATAGGTGAGATCAGCATGCATGACTGTCTGTGACAAACACGAAACACGTATTACTCCTTTTATTGCAGCTGTTGTAACTTACTCTGCTGAATCTATACTCTAGCCTCTACGCCCATGCCTTACGCTTTTTCGTTACAACATTACTTAAATATATCATCCTTCCAACTCCGTCCTCCATCCCTTGATCCCCTCCTTCTCATCCTCCGTCAATTCAATTCCAAATACTTCCCGTATAACCTTCAACCTCTCCTTCTCAGTCTTGCAAAGCTGGACAACTTCTGTTTTCCCGCCCATATTCCTCTTGAGTACAGCATCCTTCAACATCACCTTACCCACCACGACCATATCCTCCTCGTCCTCCTTCTTTCCATCCTTTCTTTCATCCTGCTCCTGCTCGCCCCCGATATTTCCATCACCAGTACCACGGTTTTTCTCCTCCTGCCCCAGAAACATAACCGCGATAACAGTAAACGTCTGAAAACAGCTCTCATCCCTACTAACCCCAAAATTAATCGCCCTAAAATCCTCCTCAAAAAACTCATACTCGCCAAACGAGTACAACGCCTCCCACTCCCTATCCGCAGCATTGCGATACTCATAAACCCAACTCTTCAGTTGTCCCGCCGGCTCAACATGTTCATCTAAATGCCGATTCACCAGTCGCACTTCTTGGGTCCCAAGATTCCGGCACGCCTTGCCAGACTCGAGAGTAAGAGGTGCGGTGGGCCCATCACCCCCGTAGCATACATCCAAGGCGTACCGGCTAGAGTCTGGGAGTGTGACGATTTGAACCAAGTGCGAGATCCCAAGGTATGGCCCGAAGGGGATGTTGTGTTCGTTTCGCAACCGGCTGCGTGCGGGCGCCATGTAGCTGCGGATGTTGAGGGAGCGGAGGAGGCGGTGGAAGAGGAGACCGATTTCCATGCAGTAGCCGCCTATTAGATTTGTTTTGTGAGTCTGCACGTTAATATTGAAGATATAGTGTGTTTGTATTTCGTTTCACGGGGAGTGTTTGTTTGACCTTTTTTCCCTTCTTCTTTCTTTTCTGAGTGCAACATATGCATGTTTTTGCCCATCCACCGATGTGATGGGGACATGTAAAAGGATCACCACTAATAAACTTACCTCGACCTCTTCCCCTTCTCACGATCTTGTCAAATAGATAATCAGGCTCGATGCTCACATTATGCTCTTTGGAGTAATGTATACTCAAATTCTCATAAGGAATAGAAGTGATGTGATGGACATGCAGGGTGGTGATGTAAGCAAGATCGATGGTAGGTTTGCTTTCGGGATAATACTTTTTGGGCAAGTTGATGCGGTCGAGATAGGCGGTGATTTGGATGGGTGTGAGTAGTTTCATGGTAACAAAGTCGTGATGAATGGAAGTACGGCGATGTGTGAGGTTGATGCAATCTTGTAGGAGCGAGAGGGGCGCAAAGGTTTCACGTGATGGTGCTTTCTCATAATGATTCTATGTGTATAGCATGTTGCTTCGGCGAAAGGCGTGAGGAGACCGATGCTGTCTTGGCATCTCCGAGCGGATTTCTCGGTGGTTCGGCGAACTTGCTGAGCACGCATCGGCTGTGGAAGCGCATGACGAGGACGAAAGCGTGTAATGTCATGCACAGAATAGTTATTCATATTCCATCCATGATGTATTGGTTCGTACATTTCAAGGAATAACCCCGTCTCAAGAATTGGATCCGCTTGTAATCAACGTAAGAAATCGTTCATCAAATTTTATCATTAATCCATCACAAAGACCACCCTTGTCGTCCCAACTAGCCTTGCCTTCTTCTCAAGTGTCACATTCACCCTATTCCTCAATCAACATCGTCATCCTGGAATCCTTCCTGCTTCTTATGCTCATCTTGCCCCTTGCTCTCCTTCTGACTTTTCTCCTTCTCCTTTGCGTCTCCTTTCCCACCAGCACCACTGCCCTCCCATTTCTCCCTTTGTGCCTCAAGTTCCTCCTCCGGTATCAACGTGAACGTAATAACAAATAACTCCTGATCAATCCCTTTCGCCACATTCCTGTGCTTGAGCACATACCGCAATGGCTGTCCATCCCAAAAGTCAACTAGCTTCATCGTAACACCGGGAAGTTTAAGTGCCAGATCTAGCGAGAGCACAGCGAATGTCAGTCTCCATAGTCTTTCAATCACCAATCATTTGAGTATTTCATGTTTTGGATGAACAGTCGTAGAGGTCTATTTCGAAAGCGGTAACGATGTAGAAGCAGAGAAGACTTACCATTAAAATCCAAATATCCATTAAAGAAATCACACGAATACTTGCGTCCCGCCTCAAACACGAACGCCTCTTTATGCGCTTTGTTCAGAAAATGCTTCATCCGCTTCGCGCCGTCATCTGGAATCTTCAAATCCAGTCTGATCGATTCTGCTTCTTCACCATCCGCGCCTTCCGTGATGATATCATCGCCGACTTCCTTTTGTTCTTGATCATCATGTTTCGTATTCCCTGTATGCTCTTTGACGCTCTTATGCTCTCTGACGCTTTTATGCTCGCTACCGCTCGCCTTCTCCTTCCCACCAACTCTCAACACATTAATCGAACTCAAAAGCGGCCCATACAAATACGGATGTTCAGCATAAACATCCCCATCCAACCCCGGATCAATCGCCCACCTCAGCAACCTATACGCCGTCCCAAACCCCGTCGGCAGCCGATCCCGAATCGGTTTCTCAAAGTCGTTTCCGAACAATAAATCCGTGCCGGGAATGTCCTCGTTGAGTGTGAATGAGAAGGCGATGCTGTAGAGATCGGCTTTGTGTTGGGCACTGGTGAAGTAGGAGGAGGTGCTGGGGGAGGAGGAGGGAAGACCCCGGTAGTTTTGGATTCGGATGGTGATGCCGGCGGTGATGTGGGGGGAGTGTATTTGCAGGGGCGTGCTGGTGTTGATGGGGAGCAGGTGGTGAGAGGAGGGGGAGTATGTGGGCCCGGCCGTTACGAGGAGGTGGAGGGTTTGAGCTGTCATGGTTGTGGTGTGGTTGGTGTAGGAGATAACAAGGAATCGAATTCGACAGACGATAAGGGTGAAACCCTCCATGCAAATCCAACATGACGTGGTGGGGAAAACAAACAACAATGGCGATTTCATGTTTGTTTCACATTGCCAGCTTCCCTTGTTCTATTCTATATTCATTCTATTCTATTCAATACAATCCTTCCCTCTCTTTACAACCTCCTCAACACATCCTCAACAACCTCATCCGTCTTCGCACTCCCACCCATATCCGGACTCAACAACCTCCCCTCCTCCAAATTCCCATCCACCGCCTTATAAATCACCGCAGCTGCCTTCTCCTCCCCCAAAAACTCCAACATGCACCCCACGCTCCTCAACGTAGCAATAGGATTCGCAATCCCCATCCCCTGAATATCCGGCGCACTCCCATGACACGGCTCGCCAATCGCAAAATTATCGCCCACATTCGCACTCGGTACCAGACCCAGACTACCCACCAATGCAGCGGCGCCGTCGCTCAGGATGTCGCCGTATAAGTTCGGCGCAACGATTACGTCGTAGGCCTCGGGCTGTCGGAAGATCTTGTACACCATCGAATCGATAATCTGTTCTTCATTCTTGATCCCTGCGTATTTCCCTTGTGCCAATATCTCGTTGCAGGTGCTTCTGAACAGTCCGTCTGTCGCGGGTAACACGTTACTCTTATGCGTCACCGTGACCATGGGACGGCCGTGGATGCTCTCAAACCCGGCGTCCCTCTGTCGTTGTCTCCTCAGTGCAATCTCGGCAGCCATTGTGGCGATGCGACTCGATGCGCGGTATGTGATGCGCTTGATTGCTTCCGCGACCTTGCCCAGTTCGGGGTCGTCGCGGGTGCTTTCTTCCTTGACATATAAATCTTCGGTGTTTTCGCGCACGATTACTAAATCGATTGGTTTGCTGGCGGTGGACACGGTCTTGACGGGTCGCACGTTTGCGTACAGATCGAGTTGTTTGCGCAGTTTGACGATGGGTGAGGAGTAGCCTTTTGTTGCTGTTGTTGGTGAACTATATATATCCAAAAATAACCATGTCAGCAATATGTTCATCCTAGATAACCGAACCTCAAGGCTTGAATTATTATAAGACACATGACATACGACACAGCGCCAAAAAGAGCACCATCACATTCCTTCTTGAGTGTTTCCACCGTCGAATCTGGCAGAGCATTTCCAGTTCTCTTGAAACAGTCGAAGCCGGCATCGAGGTCGACAAAGGAGAATTTCAAGCCTAGACTGCTGGGAAGGGCTTCGAGGATTTTGCGACCTGCGGGAATCACCTCGCGGCCAATGCCATCGCCGGGGATGAGTCCTGGGGGAGTTTGTCTTTAGCATTGAGTGGGGGGGAAAGTGATGCTGTAGTGCTTACCTATACGAAGATGTCGAGCGGCTGCCATTGTGATGTGATGCGGTTGTTTCTGGATGAAGCTGAATGGATAGAGTATCTTGAGAATACAAGTAAGAAAACAAGCGAAGCTAAGCTAAGCTACCTCATCACTTTCCAATGGCAACCTTTTTGTCAAAACTCCGCCATCGGCACACGTGACCATTACTGTATACAATGTATACTCACATTACAAACAACAACAACAACAACAACAACATCAAGTCTACAACACACTCCAACCACACACACCATCACTTTCCCCACCACTACTATGGCCGACGCACCCGAACTCTCCCCCTCCGACCAAAAGGCCGCCGACGCCGCCCTTCACGCCCGCGAAGCCACCGAACAAGCCTCCCTCCCCTACACCTGGACCCAAACAATCCGCGACCTTGACTTGACAATCCCCATTTCCGCCTCTCTCAAAGGTCGAGACCTCGACATTTCCCTCCAAAAATCCCACCTCAAAGTCGCCATTCGCGGCCAACATCCCATCATCGACGGCGAATTGCATAAGCATATCAAAGTTGACGACTCCACGTGGACGCTTGAGACGACGCCGGCTGGCAAGGAGGTTAGTGTGCATTTGGAGAAGGCCGGGGGAATGGAGTGGTGGGCTTGTGTGGTGAAAGGGGCGCCGGAGATTGATACGACTAAGATTGTGCCGGAGAATAGCAAGTTGAGTGAGTTGGATGGTGAGACGAGGGGTATGGTGGAGAAGATGATGTAAGTTTTGTATACACTCCTACTTTTAAACCTTGTGTGTGGATTGGGAGGCTGGGGCTGGGTGGGCGTCGTGTGAGGTCATACCGAGCAGTGTGAGGACAACATATCTATGATGAAGGATCTATGCTAACAAATGTGTTAACTGTAAAAGGTTCGATCAGAGACAAAAAGAAAAAGGCCTCCCAACAAGTGACGAAAGCAAGAAAGCAGAGTAAGTTGTTTTATCGATTACACTCTTCTTCTCTTCTTCTCTTCTTACTACAAAAACTTATTCTTGTCATATGTACATGCTTGAGTATATACTGTAGTATCAATGTACTAATCAGCTTTTGCAAATCGTCAGTATTTTAAAAAAATTCCAACAACAGCATCCTGAAATGGACTTCTCAAAAGCAAAGATTGGTTGAGAGGGGTAGTATTTCGAAGCGTTTTACCAAAACCAAGCTACAGAAGGAAGTTCGGGATTTGTGTAAGAGTTGGGGCAATCCTCTGCGCACTACGAATAAATACTTTTTGCACGATCATCATGAGTAACACGAACAAAAAAACGAAGGGAGCGTAAAATGAACAAGAGGCATTGGCATTGGTATTGGCATCGTAACGGGATATTCTGGGATTTCGCTCGATCAAGAAGTCATCGGAGAATGACAGTCGGGAGAATGTCAAGCTAGAAGAGCAAGCATATGAAACAGTAGGAGACATTGATTTTTGCAGAAAGACATTCATCAGAATTGCTACTAGAGAACGAAAAAGGCATGGATTGCAGATACGAAATTCCCCCCTAGAAAAACCTTGATACAATGAATAATGGAAATATGCTGCTTGATCTTGACGCTACGAACCTGGTCTAGTCGAAAGAACACGTGAGAGTATTACCGGCTTTCAACTTTAGTAAGCTGCTAGTGATTGTTCTTAATTAGATGGTGCCTTGCATACACCTTGCGCTGATGCTGTTCAACCGCAGGGTGGGTGGGTGTTGGAGGTGGTGGGTGGTTGGGGATAATGGTGGTGATAACGGGTTGGGTGGGAATAATGGTGGTGATAATAAAGCAGAAGAAGCAGAGGAGAAGGTTATTTAGATCATCCTTTCTTATACTAGCAGCACGATGCACAGCTATATGCAGAAATGAAGAGAAAAGCCAGAAGGAGAGCGAGGAGCAAAATGAGCACAAGAAGCAGCAAGGTTTTCCAGGATGATGATATTGACTGATGAGGCAGTGTCCTAGGACGACAAAGCGTAGGCCTTTTCAATGAGTAAATAACAAATTCAAATATTATTATTATTTTCTTACTTTTGATATATGATCCATAACATGGAAGCGGATTCTAATCCTCAACCCAGGTTGTTCCTCTGAAATCAGAACATGATGTTGTCGAAACGAGATATGGAATCCATACCTTACGCATAACAATCAACACACGCTTTCGTCCTCGCCTTCGGGTCCACAGCCAATGCAACCCCAGCGAATTTGCCTAAACCTCTCTTATCTCAATCTCAACCCATACGTCTCAAGCTGCTCCTCCGTAATCTGACTCGGACTTCTAACAAACAAGTCCCGTGGGTGGGTGGGGGAAATGGTGGCTAGCGGTGGGTGATCCGACGTAATGCTCGCGTAGAGGAGAGAGTATCTGGGCATGACATGAATTGACAAAGCTTTGCAATTTCATTGGAGTTTTTGATCAAGGACTTGGTCTTGTGGATGGTTAAAGGAAATTGAAAATGGTTGAAAAAGATTTGGATTTAGTCAAGGGTCTGGTTATGTTTCAGATTGGTTCCATTCATGTACATAGGAATTTCGCGAAAGGGAGCGAATAGTTAAACGTCGGCGTGGCTAGAGGGGAGTGTTGAAATCGAGGTAGCTAATGCTTGATCCCGATGATAAGAGGCGGCTATTACACCCCTCTCGAGGGATCTAGGCGGTTGAACAATCTATCTACCTATGTGTTTAACAGATTATGAGACCATCAATACCATACCGTACGATACTACTGTGTAATCTCAAATCTTTTCAGTGATGACTTATTTCAGTACATGAATGTGACCCACCCCTCACCTCAATCTTAACCCGTACGTCTCAAGCTGTGCCTGCGTAATCCAACTCGGACTTCTAACAAGCAAATCCCTCCCTTGTGTCTTCGGAAACGCAATGACATCCCGAATACTCTCCTTCCCCAGCATCACAGCCATCAGTCGATCAAATCCAATTGCCAATCCAGCATGTGGTGGACATCCCATTCTCAACACCTCAATCAAATGCTCAAAATCTTTCATCCTCTCCTCGCTGACCTTCAACACATCCCGCAGAATGTATTCTTGGAATTTGGCAGAGTGGATACGTCGTGAGCCGCCACCCAGCTCGATACCATTGAGCACTAAATCGTAATGGTCGGCGCGGACCGCCAAAGGTGAATGAGAAAGAAGATCAATGTCGGAAAGGCTGGCAGGAGCGGTAAAAGGGTGATGTGTGGATGTTAGTCCAGCTGATCCACCTTGTCCAGGATCGATAGTGTTAGTTGGTGTGAACAGAGGGAATTGGTTGATCCAGAGGAATTGCCAGCCAATTGCTGGAGGGATGAGTGATTTGGCGACAGCGAAACGATAGAGTGCGAGTCGAAGATTACCTATTGGTGTTGAGCCACCAAAGAATGGCTCGTTCTTGCGAGCTTGCAGGATGAGCAGATCGCCATCTTGTAACGAAAGATTCTCTTCCAGGTACTCGGCTGCTTCGAAACCGAAAGGTTGAAGACCAGACAGCGGCTTTCGAGAATCGTACATAAATATCCCGGGCTGGCCGTGTGAATTAGTAATGAATGGCTGCGCCTCTGCAGAGTCCATGAATTCGAAGATGAACTTGCGAGTGATTGTTGGATCTTCAGAGACACCAAGTTTGAAGCATTCGACGATAGGATCCGATAATGGGCCAATCTTGCTAGTCAAATCCACAGGAATGAGATGTCCAATTCTGGATATCTATCAGTAGTATTAGCTCGAGCAATCTTATATTTGGTTACCATGTCAGCTAACCTCCATGCCTAATCTGATGTCTGGTTTATCACTACCATATGTAGCCATTGCATCTTCGTATGACATTATGGAAAATGGCTTAGCTGAAAGTTCTGTACATAGCATAGTCTTCCATAACCGCTTGATCAGATTTTCAACGCAATTCATCACATCTGTGCCAGTGGCAAAAGACATTTCGAGATCGAGTTGTGTAAATTCAGGTTGTCGATCTGCACGTTGGTCTTCATCACGAAAACATTTGGCGACCTGAAAATACCTCGGAATGCCGCTGGCCATGAGAATCTGTTTGTATTGCTGGGGACTTTGCGGTAATGCATATACCATGCCTTTTGTCCTTGTAGGTACGAGAAATTCACGGGCTCCTTCTGGCGTTGATTTGAAGAGTAAAGGAGTTTCAATCTCTGTAAAACCATGTTCTTCGGCTAGGTATTCTCGGCAGACTTTCGTTGCACACGCTCTGAAGCGTAGAGCATCACGCAGTTCTGCATTCTGTCTTAGCTGGAGATGGCGTTGTTCGAGTGGCAATTTTGTGTCTTCCTGAAATGTTACATCACTAGGAAACTCGTTCAGAGTGTAGAATTCAGTCATATTGATCTCGACGTCTTCGTTTCGCTTAGTACTAGTGATACGCTGTTGTTGTTCCTTTGGCTTTTGTTTCATTTTCACAAGACCTCTGATTGCAACAGGCGAATGTTGCACTAGACTTTTGAGCCTCAAATGATGTGCTAGTGTGGCATCTTCGCCCTTAGATGCTGATACAACCTGAATGCTATCTTTCAGGTCTTTACTTCGCAACGGGACGAATGAAATGTTCTTTGACAAGTCTGATCTTGCGCCCAAGTAGCCATGTACTAAGACATCTTGACCGACAAGATCAGGGCTGATGTCCACGATCTGGTGGGTAGCTTGTGGAAGGCAAACTGAATCTAGAGTAAGCTATTTGTTGGACGCCAGTACATTGCTAGCACATCACTCACAGCTTTCTTTGAATTTGCTCAACCTTTGGTCGTCATGCTCTCTCTCAAGGGCTTCTTCACGAAGCGAATGATGGAATGTGAAAGCACGACGTTGGTAAAGATAGCGACACACAGGCAAAGTAGCAAGGCGTGTGGATTGACATTGACCTATACGGCCAGCAACGTAGGATGACGACTGCGCTGCATACCGAAGTGCAAAGCGCATCAGACAAAGAAGTGATTTTCTTACCTGATGCAAAATATGGCAAGTGTTCTTCCTGATAGGAAAGTGCTCTGGGCCATTCATAAAGGGGCCTGATTATTTACCAAACTGCGCTATGCCATGCCAAGCCCCTCCATCACCACCACCAACTGTTGCAATAACTTCACTGCCGCCGGTGGAACGCGACTCTGACTGGCATTATTTCTCCTCTGCTGGTTTCGGTCCGCAATGTGCATGTGAACGCTACCAAATATCCAGACGAACCATACCCTCCTCTCTCAACACCCTCGTTACACCCAGACATATCATGGGCAGCTTCTAAAGTTGGAACCTTTGTCGTACGCGTATATAAAAGGTTCGGAGCTTCCACGAGTCCCACAACCGCGGGCGGTATTGTGCTGAGACTGTGTCCCACGATCCAAGGTTGGCGTCTGGCTGATTTCGACTGGACCGCACCAATTCCTCCTCTTATACCAAGTAACTTTGGACTGCCGGCATGGAGGATGAGACAGAACATATGGATGTGGACAGGCAGTCACCAGACTATACACTTGCCCAACTCACATATGCTCCCACAATCACTGAAACTGTGGTAACCACAAGAACTATAACAACAACATCGTATCCACCATTCTTACTGCAAGGACCACGAGATTTGAAACACCGTGATCCCAAGGTCTATCCACTACTGAACGGTCCAACACCGGCTCTGCTCAGAAAGGTTCGCCTGGAAATAGGTGGAAAGACTGCTTTCTTCGAGGAGACGGAACGTCCGCAAGAGCAATTGGATCAGGTATGCCTGTAACAGGCCTGTACGAAGGGCACAAGACATCCAAAACTGACAATAATTGTAGTATCATGCAACGCGGGCTACACTTGAAGCAAATAATGGCGTTGTTCGCACGACCACAACCACAACAGTCAACAAGCCAGCAGTCTATAAACCCCGATCTGCTGGTTTGCAGGCACAGCTCCAGGGCGCTACTGG
>Ga0160427_10001897_pt1 | contig 12733 bp, 5 predicted proteins | sample SolpanmetagenomL_FD_108194 | JGI IMG/M metagenome (GOLD analysis project Ga0160427, IMG submission 108194) | Solar panel surface microbial communities from Lawrence Berkeley National Laboratory, California, USA - L | ecosystem: Engineered > Built environment > Solar panel > Unclassified ...
AGCACTGGCACTGGCACTGGCACTTACCTCGGAGCTGAAAAGAAAGAAGAGACAGGACAGCCCGGATCACGTGTATCTCGCCTTGCATGTTTTTTAGCCGTCATTACTAAGTAAGTGCTTTCTGTCGGCAACAATCATGTTTCACAGCGTATCATACACTACGATGAGTTATCATGTTCAAAAAAGAATACTAGCAGTGAGACAATACACTCAGTAGTCATTTAACATAGCTGCCAACTATCGATGTGTATATTTGTATTTATTCGTCAAGTCGTAGGAAAAAGAAAGAATGTGTCCCCCCGGTACTCCAAATGCTCTAATATGTATTGTACAAGAAAGAAAGGGAAAAAAGAGGAAAACAAGATTGAAGAAAAACGAAGGAAAAAAAATGATGAAAATGTGTATGTGCAACCAGAGTATATAAAACATTTACATCCGCAACGCCTTTTCACGCTTCGTTGGCTTTTTTGCCCACCCAACAAGCTGCCGCCAGGCACTATTGTTCTCTCTGCCCTCCTCCAATACCGGAGAGATGCCTTTAACCAACCCCCTCTTGCCCTCTGGTGACGCCCGTTCACCATCAAGCTTGATCATCCACTCCTCCCATCGCCAATTGCCCACCAACCCGCTGATGCACGCAACGTCCTTGGTGCTTCCTTTTGCTATTGGTTTTTCAGACAACTTTTCGAGTTCCTGTCTCATTTCCTCCTCTGCTTTCTGTAAATCGTTCGCAGGTGATTGGCTCAAATCTCGCTTTGGTGGTGGCACTGGTCGGGCACTTGGTGGTGTCATTGGTACAAGGGTCCAAGTACGCTGTACGTCCTGGAATCCGGCCCGATCGAGACGTGAAAGCCATCGTGTTGTAGGATTTGGATCGTACCCGTGTTCTTTCAAATCCGCTTCGAATCTTCCACATAATTCCTTTGTTGCAGGGCCGGCGTTCAAAATATCGGCGTCCATGAGATTAAATTCAAAATGACCACCAGGCTTCAAAACTCGATAGCATTCTCGTACTGTCAAGGCGTATTCATCCATTCTCTTCCTTCCAGGTTTGTCTGTTTGAGCTCGAGGTCTTCTAGCAGGAGGTTGTTGCTTCAATATCGTGTGTAATGAACGTGCAGAGATTACATCAAAATGATTGTCTGGGAATGGTAAGTGCCATAAAGATGAAACCTTGATATGTCGGTGGTTTGAAGGGCCACGGAATCGTCTTTTCTCGATGATACCAGCCCCAGTGATCTCCACATTGTCTATATTAATGTTTTTGGGCCGGCTTGTGACGGTGTAGACTTTGGAGTGTGGGTACTCATAAGCGCAATGCCAACCCCAATCAGCCACAGGTGCACCACCCAGATCCAGTACCTTGCGTCGTGTTCCGGATTTTGTCGACATAACAGACATGGATCGCTGTTTTGGACGTCTCTGCTCAGAAAGTGAAGACTGATACAATAGTTCATGGGCAGGACTAGTCAGCAGACGACCATAGTTGAGCCATCTGCTTGCGGCAAAGACCCATAGGCGTGTTGTAATCTCCTCGGTTACTTGTTTGACTCTTCGTTCTTCTGGTGTCAATAATTTCCTGACAGGTAGGCTGGGATCTTGTACAGATGGTGCTTCAGTCATCTCGAAAGGTGGTGGTGGCAAGGGACGATATTCATGAGAAGTCTCATTACAAATTCGTCTTGTTTGCACGGCATCGAATCTTGGCTGCTTGCTTACAAATGCATCAGAATGGACTGCTGATCTAAGGAAACTTTTGAATGCTACAAGGTAAGCAGGATCCTCGACCCTTATCTCGTTCTCCTTAAGATTATGTTTCCGTGCTTTATCTCGTAAGGACCTCGATCCACCAGATAAAGCGGCTGTCGTTCCACTGAGTTCACTTTTGTTACTGCTTGAACTGGTCGCTCTCACGGTGGAGCTTAATAGATCGATCGGAGACGTGTCTGGTGTTACTTCTGAAAGTCGAAGCTGGCTGGTATCTAATCTCAAAGCATCGAAATCTGCAACAGCTTTCAGGTTATCCTGCATAACTAATCGTCGTTCCTTTTGTCGAAGCTCAAATTCCATGATCTCTTCCTCGAGCATATCACTTATGTCGTCCAGATCTGAAAAGTCCAAACCTTGGCCAAGCCCATACTCTTCGTTGCTTGCGCTGATTGGTGGCAAGATACTGAGGTTGTCGAGTGTAAGCAAACTCGATTCAGTTTCGATCTCAGATGGCATTTCGTTTAGACCTTCGCTCTCAGCCATAGATCGCACTCTGAAAGCTTCTTCGGCGCCTACAGGACTCGGTGTGATCTTGACAGGTGTGTATGACAACTCCTCCATCAATTGTTGTAATTCTTTAGCCATTTCGTCATCTATCTCTTCGTTGGAAGCTGTGTGTAAAGTGTTGATCATTGATCTTGAGACGCGTCTCGTAGGAGTTTTGGGAGAATGTCTGCAAGCACATTCAGGGGGAGGAGATTGTGGACTTCTAATCGGTTCATTGTCCGGTATTTCCTCAGGCCTTCTTACTACATCTTGACCTTGTGTCATCTGAGACATGAGCAGCTGAACTTCACCACTGCCATCACGGTCAATACAATTCATATCGCTCATCAAGACTTGTAACTCCTCCAGACTTTCCATATTCATGTTATCCATTACAGCCACATTATTGTTATGCTTGTTTGAACAATAAATCGGAGCTGTATCGCGGGCAGTAGCAATGGCGGGTAATCTGGATCGTAAGATTTCTGGAACATAAGACTGTCCGGATTTTTCCTCCACTTCAAGACCATTTGAAAAGCAGTCATCGGAAATGCTAGCGATGCTCGTACTTCTACTATTGAGCATTGAAGGTTCGGAGAGAGGCGGGGAAATAGGAGCATTAAAGCGTCCAATTGGTCGCCGCGACAGGGAATTGTTTATAGAATGTAATGGTCGGATTGGTCCTTGCTTTCGACGCTCCAGTAGTGATGGTGTTTGTTTATTCGAGCTATCTTTATCAATGAGATAGAAACCTTCGTTGTTAAGCATGACATCGACGCTTGATAACCTCACAACGTCTTCGTCTTCCTCATCAACATATCTTTTAAATTGATATTCTTCTGCATCAAACGGGTCGTGCGACTTGGGTGCATCTCGATATTGGTAACTCGCATCCGCATCGTCATAATCATATTCCTCATCTAGATGGGTCCTCTTATGTGCATGTACCGTTTTGGACATCTTTTCATCGAAAACATGCCCAGTGTGCATAGACGGGCTACGGTTGTTACCAGAAAAAGGATCGTCTGCAGACGAACGTGCGGGAGATGTCGAATCTAAAGAAAACGTTGGTGACACTGGTGGTTGTGGTAATCTATAGTGGTCCGTTGCCTCCGCTGCATGTGAGCTACTTCTATGATGTGTATCCCGCGATGATCTTATTGCTGATATATGGAGGGAGTGTCTTGCTGCTGCTCGCGAAGCTTTCTTTGGTGTTGAGGGATTAGATTTTGTAGAAAATGAACGACTTGGTTTGCTTCCAAATTTCAAGAAGCTTAATGAGCCAAGCCTAGATGCTTGGTTCGCAGATTGGATCCCTGGAGGAAAATGCTCTACTGTCGAAGGCACCGTTCTAGGTTGTGAATAGTGTAATGAATGTATATCAGAACTATTGTGGTTGCTCGACTCATCTAAATCGGCAAAACCTGGACAAGTATTGTTGTTGTTATTATGATTATTATTTGTTACATTATTGAATGTAAATGAGCTTGGTTTTATTCGGCTTCCACCACCACCGTATTTGGCTTGATTCTCACCCGTGATCACTTTTGTGGGCAACATTGAGTTTTTTAAGATCGCATCCATATATAGATTTTGGAATGATTCGACAGGAAGCAAAGGCGACGATTCTCGCCAGCTATTTTAGTTACCGACCAGCCAATAACTGAACCACTACGGATTGTTTGCAGGGTATAGAGTTGGCTTGACTGGATTGTCTCAGTTGTGTTTGTTTGTTGATCTTTCGGACAATTCTGTTGGTGGTTTGATTTTGTTTTATTTGACTCTGATGATTCTACAACTTTGCTACCTTTGTTGTTTGTTTGTCTAGTGTCGAAGGGTTTGAACAGATTCGAAAAGTGAATCGTGATAGAAAGAAATTTGGAAAACTTCTTTATCCTAATAAATCTTGATGAACAGCTTTTTTCTACTCTTCAATGAATGGATGATATTGATTTCCTTATAATCATGCAAAGGCTAACCCACAGTACAGGATCGAATGATTCCGGCGATTAGAATATAAAGCAGGATGACGGTGCCGATTTCAGCAGCCAACCATAGCAAGACTGTAAGCGTCGAGCAGAATTGATTAAGGTTTGATTTGGCTCGTTATGGGGGTTTTTCCCTTTCCAAAGAATTAATGTAGTATGTTTGCCCTATCCTTCTGCTCGACCAAAAAATCCACCTATGCGCTCCTCCTCATCAAGTTAATTTTGACATTTAACAGGAGGAGTTGAAACAAAGTATCGCTAATACAGTCCGTCGCATTGAACGATGATAGTAGAGCAGAACAATAGTGTACGAATGGAAGAAATGGACAGGAATATTAATTTACACACCTTTCGCGATTGATCTGTAAACTCTACTTACTTACTTGTCTACCCCTCCTACTAATTCCCTCAATTAATATAGGCAGATAAGTTAGACAGTTGGGTAATATGCCGCAGAGCAACAGTGGATTTAATTTTAGAGTGATTCAGAGGCCCCGTTCAGTGAATCCTGGCCAATGCTAAAAAAGATCTCTCGTCACCTGTTGGATTGCAATGGCTGTTTTGTTTTGTATGGTTGGATTGCTTGCTTGCTGAGAGAGTGAGTTTTTCGCTTAGAGGTGCTGATCAGGCAGAACTTCACCAGAGTCGTCCTCGTTAGGAAATTCGTCTACAAGTTGCACCAGGTCTCTCCTGTCAATAACAAAATGACAAAATATGGGCTTGCAGAAAGACAAGGAAGAATGGCAACAATAATGATAATAAGAGTTAGGACGAAGGCTGATTAAAGACACTCCGTCAGATTAAATGGAATACTGGAATGTCGGGATGATCCTTTGCTGTCAACAAAGAAGCATTCTCTTAACAGAAGAGTTGCAAAGACTTCCCCGTAGAAGTAAGTGCTAGCCTCATTACTACTGGCTTTGATTGCCTTGTGCATACAACTACAATAAGTTCTTTAGTAGGACGTATGGGAACAGGAGGTATTCTCTGATCAAAAACCATTACGGTACATTGAAAATCGATGGTCCCGTCAGAATAACATTATAATCACTCTAAGAAAAAAACGCATCCGGATTAGCCAAAACAGTGCATGTTGTGCTATCGCTCCGTCATGGACGAAGAAGTCCCGGATATTTTGTACGAGGGGGCTAAAAGTAGTGTGTCCTGCAGCTCTCCTCGCCTTTGATCCATTTGCAGGTCAGCAGCCAATGGTTCGCCAGGGGGGCTATATGGAGATACACAGAGTGACAACCTGGTGAACTACAATTCGGCTTGCCCTTGTCAGGAAACGAGTGCGTTTTGAGTCGCGCGCCTAGACACATAATTAGAAGCAAAAAATAGAACACCTTTCTTGCGATTGTCTTCTTTGCTTTTCTCAACACTCTTCTCGTCGTTGCAATAGTCAAGACACAAACATAATAATGCTCAATCCATATTCCACTCTGATCATGATCATGATCCAAGACAGAAGATTTGACAGCACTTTCATAACTGGTGGGGTCGTACGTTGAGGGGATAATAAAAAGGGTTCAGCATGCTGCAAAGTGTCATTAGTGTCAGTTTCATATCGTTTTTTTCCAGTATGCATCATCCAGCATTGATGTATTCACGGTTGTTCTCACGATGTCTTGGTTAAACGGAAGCAAGTGTCAAAATCTAGAACCTGGAGAGTTCTGTCCCATGCGATGGTCGCACGATGATCGTCATTAATGGAGTTTGTGCAACACCAAAAGAAATAAAGATATTGAACACGAACCAATGTAGGCTCAGAAAGTGGTGGCGCTATGCACAAGTCACTATCGCATACATTAATATTAGTATCTTCTTACGAATCACTTAGTGGTAAAGAAGTATTTTAACAATGAGCTCATGAGGTTCTGAATGATTACTGAATATTGATGTTTTTTTTTGTTTTCGATTGATTGCAACCAACATAAAAACGATAGTCGGCAATCATAGCGAACACGCTACATCATGAACCAGCCAAAAGCCTCTCTTCTTCTTCCTTTTGTTGATAGAACTATAAGGTCGCACCAGTCTGTTCATGTAAGGTGGACCTTTAAGAGGTTCGCATGCATGCATACTGCACTTGACTTTGTTCATAATTAACGCGTATAGTCAATAGTCAGTCGGTCGACAATTGCAAATGTGAGAGCAAAAAGCGTTTGACATTTGTCCGCAAACGGCCCTGCAGGAAGCACAACTCGGATTTCACACTCATACTTTCAACCTAAAACTGCAGAGCCGAATGACTGATGCATAACGACGTGTCTTCACTTTTACTGTTGCAATTATACGTATCCACCGTCTTTGATACGTATTCAAGTCAAGCAGAGATCAGCCCACATCTGCGTCAGGAAATGGTAAGGGACCTTTCAATTGGGAATTAAGGCACCATTTCTCTCATCGTGTCTACGTATATCTTCATTGATCCAGATAGAGTTTTGTATTCGTGTAATCTTTTTTCAACCATGAGGTTCAGGTTTCAGCCCAATTTTCGACCGTTTTTGGAACATATATACTTAGAGCACACCTGTAACAAGTAGAGACTACGGGTGGCTTATCGACACATTCTTCGGTAAAACTTTATTGAACTTCATCATCGTACAACCTGGGCCTCTCACTAGGGTGCCATCCTATCTCAATACCTAAGACGAATATCCTAAACCAGGTCAAGATGCACCTTTTTTCAGCCTTCGTCTGATACTATCTCAGTGTTTTGCTGCACGATGAGGTCAATCTCCAGCTTTTTGCTGATGACATTGGAAGAAAGGAGCCCAAAGAAGAATAATTCTGCGGAAGTCCCGAAGAATGTAAAATTGCTGGAAAAAGGCTGAAATATATTCACAAAACTACATGCATACAATAGCGAGTTTCTTTGGGGACCCCTACATGTTTCCTGAAACAGAGCTTCAGCTGGTTCATGGGAATCATGTAGAAATTTACTGCTTGTTGCATTCCTACCAGGTAAGCTCTGATCCGACTCATGCAAGCTCATGATCACGATCAAAGCTTTTCTACAAGTTTGTCAATTGTTAATGGTTATCATGAACGGATAGACAGCTATTATGTGACCCTTTGGGCTCTTCTGTCACACGCGCATATTTCGCCTTGACACAAATCATCCACTCGTCTTTATATCATCATCATCAGCAGTCTTGCTACATATGTAGCATAAAGCTGAGACTTTGACGTCAACTAGTAAACCGTTATTACATACATATGATATATTATGCATGTAAATTGTAACCACATGAGGCAACTTCAGCTTAAGCTTGCTTGGTCTTAATACTAGAGTTATCCATATAACTGTATTCAACAATGATTTTGTGAGCTGTAAGTAGAAGTGCGGGTTGAACAAGTTGACACCACCCACCAAGCCTGATTTCATAATTTACATTCGCATTGGCCGGTTTGAAGTTCGTACTACCACAGTTTGTACAAGTTTTTGTGGCTTGTATCGAAAGGTTGTAACCGTATGTGTGAGCTCGCGCTCGAAATGGGTGGTAGCCACTGGTGGCAATATTGATGCTAATTGATGGAAATTTTTCTTGTATTTTTATGAATGTATGACTAGGATGTATAAATATAATAGGACCGCAATAAAACAAGATCAAGTCAACAAACAGAAGAAAGGAGTATTGGCTTCAACGATAGACGGAATCATATATGTTAATACATCTCTGTACTAGCCAATGCGGGCGAGAGAAATAAAGGGAGTCTGTAGCTATCCCTTTTAATCCTACATCTCGAAGCTTACTCAACCAAGTTATCTTTACTGAACCGAAAATTCTCATTTTTGTAATATACTTATTACGTCGAAACATTGCTTGTCAATTACATATTGAATTATGCTGTTTCTCCCATTTCTCATCTGTGAATCTTGGATATTGGATGCCCCTGAAGAGCAGTCAGCTCTACATAGTTGTCACGACAAACATGCGAATGATGTCATAGTCCTAACCATTTCCATGACAACTTTGAAGATTTAGATAATTTGCAAGTATTATATTGACACAATTTAAACCATGAATCTTCAATTATTGTGGAGGATATTTGATCAAAAATTACGTCCAGTTGCTAGTCGTGAACACTTCAGTGTATCAGTGCTATAACACTGCTGCGCATTCAAATAATAGACTCATCTAGCCGCTACAAGACAGGATATTTAGAATCCGCAGCCATACATTGAAAATGTCTTAATAACGTATAACGAAACGACGATATATACCTAGGTACCCTGTCCAAAAAACAGCTTCATTGTGAAAAACGCGAACGCGTATTCTTTCAAATTCTTACTCGCCATCACCTTTTATGACCGCAATATCATTTTTTACAATCTGAAATTCTAATTCATTCTATTCCGTTATCCGTAGTGCCGCTCGCTCAAAGAAACCAAGAGCGCGTCTCTATACTTAAGCAGCTATTGTGGATCAAACGATTCTACTACACACAGACGTCAAGTGAAACAACAACAACAGGCCTAAGAAGTGCGGTGCTGCGATTCAATGGAAGATACTCAAAAGCCTGATCTAGCTCACGCGGACAGTAAGTTGGATATCCATGTTTCGTCAACTTCAAAACCCCGCAGAGGTGCGATAAGATCACATCGCAAGTCGAGGACAGGTTGTGGATCTTGCAAGCGAAGGAAAATCAAGGTGAGCATAACTTTACTTTTCTCTTAAAAAACCACTGTCTTCTTAATTGTATTTTTTCACGCGCTCTATAGGGAGGGTAACAACATTGCACCCCTACCCTGTATGCACTCCCGAGCTCGTACTGCCTTCTCTTTTTTTTGTCATTTTTATCCCCTTTGTTTATTGTTTATTCTGAAATCCAATGTAGAGAGAAGTGTGTTAGCAATTCTTCAACGCTAGCATATTCTCGAATACATAAATTCAGAGTAACGATTATCAGGGAGGATTGATAAAATTTGTGCTTCCCACAATCGCATTAACAATATTGGATGTTCAAATCCGATCGAATTTCTGCGGCTGTATCTTGTTTGTAGAGTTTGCAAGTTGAAGTATAAATACGTCTCTTTCAAAATGTTTATTGCGTTGCACTGGGAAAAAAATCCATGTCCAGTCGCAGACAATTACCAACAATAATATTTTTTTCTCGAAATAATAGTGCGATGAGCATCATCCGTCGTGTTACAACTGCCTTAGACATGCCTGCAAATGCGACTTTGATTCAGAATCACCTTCAGTGTCACCTTTAGTGGAGGCACTCAAAGTGTCCATACCGACTTCTAGACCCAAGGCGAAAACCTTTTCAATATCAAACATAATCAACACTCCAGGGAAAGATGTGGTTGTTGCTCGTCATGCACCGCACCAAGATAGCACCGGACCTCCATCGAATGTCGTAAGCAAGATACCAGAGAAAATGCGCCCGGAAGTTTCACAGATTCCTGATAAAGCCAATTTGGAACTTTTCCTGCCATCAAAGGATATGAACTTTTTAGATCTCGAATTACTGCACAATTATACAACGTCAACGTGCAATACACTGAGTGCGGAAGGTCAAGAATTCATATGGCAGACTAGTATTCCTCAGGTTGGATTCAAGCATAAATATGCTTTGCGAGCAATTCTGGCAGTATCCGCACTCCATATAGCGTACCATAGACAGCAAAGAAAGGAGTTCTACATGTCACAGGCATTTGCTCATTACCACGCAGCAGTACAAGAAGCAAGCCCGTTCCTATCACACGTCAACCAAGACAATTGCACAGGCTTGTACGTCTTTACTACAATGACCGTTTTTTTCGCCTTTGCATCACATGGAACCAGAAATACGGACTTGTGCGGCGGCGTTGGCGATCCTATGACGGATTGGCTCAGATTATGTCGAGGCCCTCACGCTATCGATCGCCACTCATTGCCATGGCTAAAAGAAAGCAGCCTTGGTGGTTTACTTGAACGTGGTGTCAAGAGAAATGAAGTGTGGCTAGAGGGGAACAAAAACACCACAAGCATCGTTGATAACAATTTGCTCAAGCTTGAAAGGATAATTCGCCGAGAGACTGATGATGCGAGATTGTTAAGTGTATACATGCATACCATCATGTCTATGCAATCATCCTTCATGATGCCGTACGATCATGTAAATCGGTCTCATGATGGATTTATGTTCTGGGTGTTGGATCTAAGCAACGAATACATTGATATGCTGCACAGACGGAATCCGCAAGCTCTATGTATTTTGGCTTATTCTTGTAAACTGCTTTCCAGAGCGGACGACAATTGGTGGATGACAGGATGTGCCAAGTTCCTCATGTCTGAAATATACCATTCTTTGGAACCAAGATTCCGACCATGGATTCACTGGCCCATTCAGCAGCTTGGATGGATGCCTGATGATATAGAAGAGAAGTCAGCGCGAACTTGAATACAAGCTTCTGTGTTGTCATTTTATTGTGTGTTGTCCGACTATTGGCAGCACATTCGAGTGAATCCATCGGCTCAAACCGCTGTCATAACAAACATGATTGGAGTCCATGTCATGTTGAGAGACTATTTGGATCAGTCCAAAATGCAAGCGCAACATTGACCAAGATTTGGTACATACATTGTATGTGCTGGTTAAGTGATGTCAAGGCTTTGTATCATACAAACAATTTCTGGATCCTCTCCAGACCTCCTCCAAAATCTCTCTTCGTGGTAGCAATGTTGGAAATATGACAACACTTCTGTTTTCATCCCTGACTATCGCAGACAAGTAGAACCGGACTTCAAATCCCACAAAGCCTTCATGTATGAAGATGTCTTGTAAAGATGTAGAAGGAATAAACCGAGAGGAAGGTGCCGAGAGATATGATGAACTATATGTCGTTGTTTGAATACCAAGTCCTTTTAATACTAGAAACGTTTCCTCTAAATTGAAAAAAAAGTGGGTCAACTTATTTTGGTCTTTGTGTATCGCAACTTGTTGCTTCTGAACTCGTGAGATAGCTTACCTTTGTAACCACGTCTCGCGGCCACCCAAATGACAGCAAGTATGGCAGAGCCAATCCACCACCAATCTACATCTTCACCAATCCATATCCCAAAGTTTGATGTATATACACTTGCTGGGAGTAGTCCTCGGGTTGTCGCACCATATTTGATCAGGGTAACGATTGTAGTCGAAAGTACGAGGACGCTCTTTACTAAAAGTAGTAGGATGAAGGACGGAGTCAACAACGTCGCAGCTCTTGTAGTGACGGTATATTCGATCGCAGTTGATGTCGGACGTCGAGTGTACAGAGTAGTCATGATGCCATTGTGTTTTTGTTTTGCAGTTGTCAGAAGTCGTGATTGTGATTGACCTCAATGTTGTTGTTGATGATGATAACAATAATAATATGATTCCCGGCCGGCGATTTCAGCAATTTTGTTGGTGGACTTGCTTCTTCTTCTTCTTCTAGCTTCACTTTTGTTAAGAGGTCTCACAACTTAAGAACTACATCATATTACAACAACATAAATCAAGAACATCGATAATTCGGCCAGCCTAATCTCAGGGGCACTGAAGACTGAGTTTTATCGCGTCTATGGCTTTTGAGTAGCTAGTAACTACTTAGTACGTATCTAAACCTAGTAAAGTCCACTTATGAATAATAACAAAATCACCTATTTAAAATGGATGCAAAATAAATAATTATCAATTAGGAAAAGAAACTTAGGATCAAACATATAAGGTCCATTTATATTCATCATGCCTTATTAAATCTGGTTCTTGATATACTTAAGAGTCTATGATTCATGCCTGACTCCCGAGACTTTAGACGAAGTATCTTTAGACACGGAATCTCCTTGTTTTCCGCGTCTTGTATCTAAAATTCTGTCCCACTCAAGCAGGATATCACGAAGTGCTTCTTTAGGACGCGAACCGACTGGTTTGACGGGTCAGCGACGTCGATTTACAGGCAGCCCGCAACCTTCTCCCTATACCCTACAGAAACACAAGTCTTGTCTAATTTTGATAGCTAGGGCTTACGAAAGTTTCAAATGCATTTTCGAAAGAACTGTATTACTGTTTGTGAGATGAAACCACTGATGCTCCGTGAGCTCTGGTGTTAAACAGCCATGATGTTGAACAAGTTATTTGTACTGGAGCGCCGAGTATGTCCTGAAAGAGGAAGAGCGTGAGACGGAACATGGGGATGTGCCACGAATGATAGTCCAAACCAATCTCGCTATAATATACATTGCATAGTGTTACTGATGTTTGGTTCAAGTTGGAGTTCAATCTGTAGTAAGTCATTCGATCTTGTGCCCTCCTTGGCATCAGATCTTGTGGTCATTACTCTAGCTATAGATTGCTGTATGGTTCATTTTAGAAGGGTATGTTTTATTGTGCAACATTTAATATATCAATCCGTTTGTCAATACCATGAATTACACCATGCATATGGTTCTTCCGTTTATCAGTATCCCTTTTTCATGAACAAACATCATTTGGTTACGGTAGATGACCCGAGCTCAAACATCAAACCCTAA
>Ga0160427_10001898_pt1 | contig 12732 bp, 10 predicted proteins | sample SolpanmetagenomL_FD_108194 | JGI IMG/M metagenome (GOLD analysis project Ga0160427, IMG submission 108194) | Solar panel surface microbial communities from Lawrence Berkeley National Laboratory, California, USA - L | ecosystem: Engineered > Built environment > Solar panel > Unclassified ...
AGTTCAAGACAATGGCAGAAATATAAGGTAAAGAATGACTTTAGTGAGATAGTAATAAATGAACGTGGTTCGAGGAGCAACAGGCTACGACTCAAGAAGGATAAAATCCGCAGGTACTAAAGGAATGTCGAGGCCAAAGGGCACAAAAGATAAGTCGAGTAGTGATGAATTGTATAAATCCAGCATTTCATCACAAGCAGACGACTCCAATATATACACCAGTTTTTTCAAGCATACTTAGCATGTATAATAGCATTTCTTGTGTTGATAGTTCAGCTTTGTATGCAAAACAGCATGCGTATGCATGTGGATACAAGAAAAAGGAGAAAATTGGTATAAAACAATGCTTTTGTTCCTCGCTTTGTCTCAACAAAAATGCAAATTACAGCGATCAAAAACACAAAGTTATTGAAATAAGTAAACGTGTGCTTGGACATATAAACGTCGAACACGTTTCACAGGGCAAACTATGGTATGAACAATTTTCTCGGCCCACCAAGCCACTTACCGGCTCGGTCAAACCAACTTTCGGGAGTTGATACAAGTAGCCGGTATCAAGACTTGTTTGTTGAGGGTCGAATGTGCAGTTTGATTCGTCGCTGTATTTCTCCCTGACGTGCAGCCACAAATTGAAATGCTTTAAGTTAATTAGTCGAGATCTGAGGAACCTGGTTGAGCACACTTAACCAACGGGTCAATAAGCGAAAACACTGGAAAAATGGGATTCTTTAACATGATAGGATGTCAAATAAAGGTAGCTAATCTGATGGATGCTAGGAATTTCAATAATTTGACACTTGGTACCTGAATTTGTATTGGAGAGGCTTTATAGGGTGAGACGAGACTTTTATCAGGCTGACCAATGATGAGCTGGTGTTTGCCCAAGCTTTGCGGATTTCGAGAATTAAATATCCCGATTGGGAATTTACCAACCCAAAAGGACAAAATCATTTCGGAAGCAAAAATTTGCTGGCCTGATTCAGCTGATATATCTGAGAGTTCATCCCTTTTCATGAATCTCTGTGTTTAACACATTTTTTGAAGTGTTGTGGAGAGTTCAGTAAGAGATGCGAAGTAACGTAGTCTGTAAACAATCGCAACCAGTATCAGGTATCCAGCTTTCTCCTTTACACATGTGCAGCAGATAGATGGTGCTCTAGTTTAAGTACAAAATACAAATTTAGTGGAAAAAAGCCTCCTACGTTCTCTATACATTGTAAGGTTATGGAACATCGGCAGTTATATATACGGCTACTAAACTGATATTGACAGGTATATTTATGTGATGCTTGCATGCAAAATATATATGCTGTGATCAATATATCGATGTGATTTTTACACAAAGATAAGGCACCCACTGGACAAGCATATCAAATCGTAGTCTTGCTTTGTTTGTGTTCAATCACATTCATCAAGCAATGTATATTCGGGAGAAAAACAAGTGTCTACAGCCTTTACAATAAAAGGTGCGATGTGTATGGCAGATAAAAATGGCAGATAAACATTGGACTACCACTAGCAAACATCACCAACCTCAATTATCTATCAAGCTCCACCACTGTCCAGTGCTTCACCTATCAGTTGCACGAGCACAAAGGATAAAGCGTCTTTCGTCCTGCGCGTTTTACTAATTCATGCAACGCAAGGTACAATAGAAATTTCGAGAGACCAACAAGATTAGTGTACAATAGGCGATCAACCTACCAACTCTAAGAATCCACATACTCAGGGAAAATTTACCATACAAATCATCGAGATGAATTCAAATTCACCGTTCTAAAAGTGCTATTACTATGATCAGATTTTGATGCAAATCTGATTTCATCCTACAAACATGTTTGCCTTTATAAGATAAGTATGTTTGTCGACCTCCAACGGCATTGATACCCGAGGCCGTTGCCCGATTGAGTTTAGTGGCGCAAGTCATCCTGGGAGGTTTGTCGTCCGCCTGGAGTACGAGACTCCTTTCACCCCACTATCATCATCATCATCGCCATCATCATTCTCAATCCATCGTCCTGTCGCTCTCCGTAAAGTCGTACTGGACTGGGCTTGTAGTATTCTTGTATCAGAGGACATTTGAATCACTGTAAGGGAGGGTCAAATCACACTTTTAGTACACGATTTCCAAGAACGACGATTGATAGGACATATTGGTAGGAGCTCTCTTCCTTTGTCTCCTTTTGCATCCCTTATTAAGACCCAGTCGTATCTCACGTTATCTAGTTTCTAGCCCCTCCATCCATCTCAAATATATTTCACGGGTTATACCATCTTCGTACACAAACCGATTGCGCCCGACTTCCCGCTGTGTAGTCGTCATACTCACGACACCTTTTCATACTTCAATTCGTGCAGTTCGTGTGTAACCAACGACACTCCAGTCCGTAATAAAAAAAACGTGGTGGCGGTGGGGAGGAGCTCCTTAACATTAGCAAGGCAATATTCCCGACCATATATTCAGCATTGAGGCAATAACGGCAGTACTACATTATACAAGCACATCCGGCGTTCGAGGTATACAAACTCAGTGTGCACTGCCTCTTGAAATGTTCATCTTTCACCGACTTGATCTAAGTACGTTATCATGGTGCAGGTCCAGATGGCGCATCTCATTCCAGGGATGCAGACAAGTATGGGACCACCCGGGACGATGGGGATGGGAGCGATAGGGAGGGACTACAATATACAGCTAGATAAGGTGGAGAAATACCGACAGCAGGGAACTTGGACCGAGGAGGACGATCGTCAATGGGCACGAAGGAAGCCCTTTCCTTGTGAGATATGTGGGGATCGTGTCAGCAGTAGGGTATGTCACCCTCAGTATCTCTTTCAGCATCCAGTCAATTAACGAATACCTGTACCTAGGCCAATTTGAATCGTCATATCAAGACTAGTATGTCATCCTGAGAAGTCCCAAGAGACGGTGATTTTTATCGATTTCATGCAAACCGAAATCACTTTTGTTAACAGGACACTTCCCTCCTCAAGAACACGACAACAAGCGTTTCGCTTGCGACATATGTGGTAAAGTTTGCAAGCGCGAGTAGGCTTTCTAATCCCTCCTGTAAAAGTCACGTTCAAACTAATCAGAACAGAGATAATGTTGTGAAACATAAGAAGCAGAAACACTCAATTATAACTCCTAGTACAGCTCGTAACAGAAGAAACTCCACGACTCATCGTGCTTCATTCCCTGGACCTGGATATAACGGTGTACCAGAAGGGTGGAATTGGCAAGATCCTAGAAATGCTCGAGTCATAAAGCAAGCTCCAGATGAGTCAGAAAGCTCTGATAGCGGTTCAGATTCAGATCATGAGGCGGCAAACAGAGATGCAAGTGAAAGAAGAGAAGCAGCTGCAGACGATTTGATGAACCTTACGAGTGAATTCAAACGGGTTGCGGTCGCTGAGGATGTATGTGCCCTCACTCCAGGCATCACAGACGTTGCTAATGTAAACAGATCCCGCCACTACCAGTCCGAGGCCTCAAGAAATACTATACGGATTATCCAATGTAAGAGCACGCAAGATTTGTCTTCTTCTTTGCTAACGGTATCAGATTACTTCAAGAACTACTTTCTCACTATGTAGACTACTACTTCTCACCTCAATCACTTTCTTTCCATCCACATCTGCCATTGATACACAGGCCTACATTCCACCCCGAGTCTGTCCTAGCTTCATATCTACGTGCCATATGTTGTATAGGTGGTCTATACGACCCAACGGATAGAACTCTTGGTAGACAATTATGGGAATCAGGCTGGAAGGTAATGGAGCGTTGGGTGGAATGGGGTGTGGGTGATGACGATGATGCAGAAGAGGAGGAATATGTCGACGGTCTGAGTATGCCTAAATGGAGGAATGAGCAGATGCAGAAACTGCAAGAGCAAGCAGAGATGGGCGGCACTTTGACGGAGGAGGAAGAGCGCAAGAAGAATGCCGGAAGACGGCATAGAGAGAAGCGATTATGCGTTTTCCAAGGTTTCTTGCTTTTCGAATGCTTTGGCATCTTCAGCAAAGAGCGAGAATGGCATAAGAAAGGACGCAGGATACATGCTAGATGTGTGGAGGTATGTTGATACTTTTTGATGTTCAGAGTATGCATATGCTAAGGATTTAGATCGCTCGAGAATATGGATACTTCCAGGACGACAACTCCAAAGTACCATCCGCAAACAAATCTGAGAATCCAGATTTGTATGTACAGCAAGAATGGGAGATTTTTATTGAAAAAGAGTCAAGGAAACGGTAAGCTCACCGTGCTGTTTAAAGTATAGCGCTAATGACTTAGGGCTGCATTCTGTCTCTACATCATGGACTGCCACTTGTCTCTACTTTTCAACGTTCCACCCTTACTTAGACCAACAGAGTTACGAAACTTGCCCTTGCCCTGCGACGAAGATCTTTTCAATGCAGCCTCTGCTAGTGAGTGGGACTTTACTCGCCGCGTCCGAGTTTACGAGCAAGTGCCCATCATGTTCCTCAAGACATTGCGGGGCATTCTCAAAGGCAACATGAACGCCGTTACCCAAGAACTAAACGACTTCTCCGCCTACATCCTGATGGTCGCCATTCTCATCGAAATCACCAAAGTTTCTCAAAAGGTAGCTGTCGAAGAAGACGAGACCTATGACGACGGTCGGCCAAGAGTCGTAGTCTTTATGCCTCACGAACAAGTACACGACGTCGAACGTCTAGAAGCCGCACTCGACACCCTCCGAACACTATCCCAGCAACGCGACGACTTTTTCGAACGACACGTTGGTAAATCACCCGAGTACACCGCTGTATCTGCCTATTCTCCAGAATCATCTCGATCACAAACGACCTCTGAGCACGGCAACTCGATCGAGAATCTCACCGGCTGCACTAAATGCTTCTACATTCTATGGCATCTCGCATTCGTATTCCTCGTTGTACCCGACCGTCTCGTTCTAAGTGGCGACGTGCCCATCGACATGCAAGGCTGCTTACACGGTGTTGTCACCGAAACTCGCGATCGCCTCGAGCGTGATGAGGAAATGGATATCCATACACTAGAGGACGCAATCACAAAGATGGGACCACATTTGCTCGCCATTATGCGCTTCCTCGAAAACAGAACATATGACGAATCACGTACAGAGTTCCCTGCCATAATCGCGCTCGCATTCCGCGCATGCATGGTCATCTGGGAGATTCTAGTTCGTGTCAACTTCTTCCAGCTTGGTGGTGTATCAACATCCAACGATGATCCACTGCTTGGTATGGGTATCGGAGGCAACGTGGTGGTTGGTAGTGTCGATAGTACACGAGGGTACCTCAATCGCGGGTTTGGAAGCGGCATTGGTCTAAGCAGACAAGCACCTGTGTCTACCGACGCTGGGAATCAGTTTGTTCAAGAAGTCTTGGATTGTATTCATTTACCTTCTGCTACAGATGAACAGCCGCTCGAGCGAGCAGAAACACGTTTCGTAAGATGGGTTCAAGCGACATTCGATGACATGGTAGCGTGGGATGTAGGTCCAGCTGTCTCAGCGGCTGTAGAGCCAATTGTGGATGATTGGGATGCATTGGCTCAGCGAGGTGGTCAGACATAGTAGTCATTGTTCATTAACTGACCTTGAACAATTCCTCAAATGTTCTTATACTTGTATTAGATCGGGGTGAACATTACACAAATCATGTTTCTTGTTTTCATATCAAGTGTACTTAACGAATTTACGAATCTATTTTTTGTTCAGTGTGGTGTCTTTGGCATTAGTCTTCTCAATAATCCTGTCCTTAGGACATGTTACAGCCGTTGGGCAATATTATTATCAAAACCACAGACTCGTCGTATTTACAAGTGGACTAAATCTCCGATTTATGCAGCAGTTTTTACTCCTCCTTTTGCTCATCCTCAAGCGCTTGTCTGCCTTTGTAGGTCTTCATTGCCGTATCGCAACCACTCCACCATCTCAACAACCTCTGCACACTTACTGGCAAGACCTTCATCACCACAATGTATCTCGAGTATAGTGGCAATGCAAGTTCTCCGCCTTGGCCAGCATCAATAGCAGACATGACCTCTTTCGCAACATCAACTGGTTCCATCACAGGCGCAAAGAATGTTGACGGTGTTTTGACACCGTGGAATAGTGGAGTACTGAATTGGCCAGGAACAACTAGGAGAGATTTAATCAATGGATGATCGGCAAGTTCGGCGGACAATGAGTCGTGTAGGAGGCGCACAGCGGCTTTGGAGGCAGCATAATCGGCTGAGAGTGTCTTGTGTCAGCGGTTATTCAAACATAGAGTACCAGACTATGACAAGTCAGAGGATTCTTTGGAACTTACAGAGTTGCTTAGGTCCAATGTGTGACAAAACACTAGAAATTGTGACTACGGTTCCCTTTCCAAGCTTCATCATACCAGGCAGGAAAGCTTTTATGGTGTAAAAGTTGGACAAGACATTTGTTTTAAAAGTACTATACTCGTAATATCAGCAGTGGACACTAATTAGATAAACGCATGAAGAAGACATACTTATCGATCTCTTCCACCGACAAGTCCAAGAGCATTTTCCCGTGTACAATAGCAGCATTATTTATCAGAATTGTCGGTGTACCCAACTATTCCCATCAGTACATTCTCAACAAAAAAAAAAAGATCTTAACTTCATGTAAGAAAAACATACGTCTTGTTCAATCTGCTTCGCGACTTTAAGCACCTGTGCATTATCTCCCACATCACAATGATAGAATTCGACATTTCTCGATGGCATCTCCGGCTCTACGATATCAAGTACCGCAACACTGATACCCCTCATTCCGTACGCTTGAGCGATCAACGACCCAAGTCCACTACTTCCACCCGTGATAACCATAACCTCATTTTCAGTATCCAGTTCTCGGTTTTGACCAAATGCTAGTCTCCGGTCGATCATGTACCAGACATAAATCACGGTGACTATACTTGCATACAGTATGCTTCCCCACATTGGTGCATGGAAGTACTGGTATGTTTGCGCACGTAGCGCAAGTGGTAGCAGCCATGCGAAAAACGGGTGAAGAAAGGTATTATTCAGAACCATGACAAGTAGATCGAGGGTGACATGAGAAAGGATTGGCTTGTCGCTGTGGAAGCCGGATGGTGAAGGTGGTGCTCGCTGCATTTTGCAATTGGTGATGGATGGATCACAATCTTTTGAGGTAGTTGTCTTTCGTGTTTACTATTACTCTTCATTGTCGCTGTCAGTCCGTGTGTCATACATTTGAATGTAAATAACCAGGCTAAGACTTACATATGTCGCTGACGTTGTTGGTATAGCGCAGCTGGTTGAATAATATTACGGTTTGTAAATACGATCGCGAGGTCTATAAACAGATGCAATACACGCCAGGTGATTGCAGCAGGTGCGAGTAATTGGTGTGAAGGAAGGTGCTGCAAAAGATATGAAAGAGGTCTAAGAAGTGCAGAACAGAGTTCAAGCAACAGGGGAACAGTCTATAATGATATATGTCGATTCAGGAGATTGGAGGAGATAGGGCTGATGCAGTACATTTCTCCTGTACACCGAAACACCACTTATCCATGCACACACTACTCTGTCTAATGTCTTCACATGTTTCAAGGACCTTGCCTCAGAGCGAAAGCTTGTGTTGGGTTTTGGTGTATCACAGAGTCACGTGTCCTGGTCTTGGCTGTGGCTGCCACAAATTTAAACTGGCGCCGGTACCATCTAGAGATGAATTACACATTTGGGATCTGCAGCTTATGACGATAGCGCCCTTGGTCTTTGATGCTGGCTAAGTATGTGTCGATGTCTTCAGATCATGTTCACATAATTATAAGCCGTGATGGTCAAAGTTTTGGTTTATTTTATGCTTCGTCTTATCCAATACGCCTTTGTTCCTCTCACCAGTCTAAGTCCTCCCTCTAATGCTCAGTAAAACTAGCCCGTAGTTCTTACGGCACTCGTGTTTTATGTATTGGTCGCGCCTGATGTATTTTATGATGCATGCACATGGGTCGAGGCAGAGTCTTGGTACATCAACCATACATTTGAAATTGATCGCAAAATTGATCGCAAAACTGTATGGATCCGCTCAATCCACGCCGCGATGCAGCATCACAATTCAGAACAATTGCTTGACAGCGCGGTACACTTTCTATAAGTGTTGGTACAATCTCCACAAGCCCATATCATCATGATAGCCAGACCCATCTCTTTACTTCTGGAATGACAGGAATAAACATTGATCGTACGATATCAGCGGGATGCGCTTGTCGTGTTCATTTACATAGGTAACCTACAACATGTAAGTGTTCCATAAAGTAGCCTATGGGACGTTCTCTGTTGGCGCCGTAAGGCAATTGTCGCAACTCAATCTGGCGCTAATAGTAAAAATAGTGATCCGGCCAAGGGTGCTCATAGTCCTAAAGGGTACATAACATTTGTTGATTGGTTGACTGGCTCTGATTAGCGAAGGTCAACTCAAGACGTTCAGGAACAAGAAACCTTGGATGTTACCGTTATTCACGCGGGATTGCAAAGGTACTAAAAGAACAATGCAGTTTCAATTGCATGCCTCGATCTTCAATGTCAGTATAACTTAAATGAAGAGTGTCCTCCATGGCCATCGATTTCACTTTAGACATCGTTTTCTAGGTTTTCAGAAATGGTGTTATCATGGATTAAGGACACTTCTCAACGACAAAAGACAGGACTTCAAGGTTACACAAGACCATCAATAGATATGGGGCCAAATTTCATCAAACACAAAGATGTCGGTCTCAAACACATGCAAATGCAATGTTCTTCAAGATCAAATTCACAAAATTCAGACATAGATTTTAAATCCTGCAGTAAGATCGATCCAGAAAAGGCATGGACTCCAATTTGGCTCGGAAAACCGATTCTCGGAGGCTTTGCCATATCATTCTTATGCATGCTCGCAACTTTACAAGCTTTATATTTTGTCTCCGAAAAGAACGACGGACTCGCTACATCTAGAGATGAGAACCATTACTTGTGGACATACGGACCAACTGCAGGTAAGTTTATGCGATAGAAATAAGTTACAAACATGCTAAGATGTTAGTTCTTACTTTGGTTGCTGCATTCTGGAGGCAGGTTGATTATTATTCCAAGCAAACAATACCATGGGCAGAACTTGCCAATGGGCCGGCTCCTATCGAGAAGACCCTGTCACTCGATTATCTATCTCCTATTAATGTCCTTACAATTATCCAAGCTGCGAAGAACAAACACATACTTATAGTGCTTACGACATCAGGACTACTTTTGATTAATCTGATCATCGTTTTCTCAACTGGCTTGTTCGTGTTGCAAGATTCCATAGTAACAAACTCAACCACAATCTTGACAGCTATCAATCGATTTGATGGCTCATCATATGACTGGACTTCTGTGGATTCTCGTCCAGTGTTTACTGCCTACGGTATAGCCGCTCAAAACTTAAGTTTTCCTCCCGGTACCACAGAACAGAACGGCACGTTCTTTGCTATACAGCACTTCGAAGCAGCATATGACAGTGCCGATGCTGAGTTAACGGGTGAAGTCTCTATCCTCTCGACAGATATGGATTGTGAGACTGGAAATCTTACTTATACAGATTTTAATGATTATGTTCTCGAAATCCAGCCATTTGCACAAGCTTACTCTGTTTCTATCGATTTTCCCTCTGGATGTCAGGTCAGAGATGCCAATCTTGATGCCCCAAACTGGTCATCACTCACAGAGAACGAGTATACTGTATGGAATGGTTATTATGGCGTGATGCAAATCGTCAACTGTACAAACCAAAGTGGAGAAGCGGCAAATCGAATACTGGTGATGCTTGCATACAGCATGAGTCACAATTTCACCAATCGTATCGTTAGCTCATCCAATATCCTTTGTGCCCCAAAGTACCAAATATCTCAGGCAGCTGCAACTTATAACACGTCATTGCCCGGTCGCATCTCCTTACTCCCATCAGTCTCGTATAGCAGTATTCTCTCAGACGTTTCGAATTGGGAGTTTGGAGCTGGAGTCGCTCAAGCTTTTCATGCTGGGGGCGCTCTATCAGGACAAGTAGGATGGGGAAGGAATAACCCTAATCATTCCTTCGACAGCTTCTCATACATGATGACCGTCCTCGAATCTGATTATAATGTAGCGGACTTCCTCAATGTTGATCTGCTCGAGCACGCAACTAAAAGGGTGTTTGGCGCTGTTGGTGTTCAGATGGCAAACAACTATTTAACAACTACCAAGAATGCGCAATACCTTTTTGCGGGAACATCAAAATACATGAAGTCCCGCCTCATTGTCAGGGAACTGTCACTGCGTCTTATGCAAGTCCTATTTATACTTCTCATAATATCTACAGTCATTCTTTTCGTCATAGCGCCTCGTGGTGTTGTACCTCGAGATCCTAGTTCTATAGGAGCACTTGCAACTATTTTTGCCAACAGTAAAGTTATAGGCATATTCGAGGGTGCAGGACATACAAAGCTTGAACTCGTGAAAACGCAACTAGCAGGAAGAAATTTCAAGTCAGTTGTAGATGTGTCTGGCAATTTCTCTATTGAAGAAACAACATCGGATACTGGCAAGACGTACAAGCCTCTCGTTATTGATCAAACAAAGATCGAATGGTGGCGTCCTCTAGTTGTAATGAACTTTGCAGTGGTAATCGTCCTCATAATACCTGTTGCGCTTATCATCTCTCTAGAAGTTTCATATCGCATATCTACAAAGAACAATGGAATGGTCGATATTGTCTCGGATGGTTACATCCACTATACTTATGCTTATCTACCAGCCGCGGTCATGGTAGTTTTATCCACTCTTTTTCTGACGCTGGATTTCACTATAAGAACTGTGCAACCATATCACGCTCTTCGAGGTGGTAGTTACGCATTTCAGAGCCTTTTTGATCAGCCCCTAGGCAAAATGACGCTACCAGCAGCCTGGGATGCTCTATGGAAGCGTCAGCCGGCAGTGCTAGCCACGACCTTTGGGGCTCTTTTAGCTCCATTCCTGACTATTCTTGTGTCTGGTCTCTTTACGTCAACTGCTGTGGAATTCTCCAGTCCAGTTCATTTGACCCAACTCGATTGGTTCAACATATCTATTCCGTCATATAGAGCTTCAGAAAGGCAAAACACCATTGTCTCGTTAATTGTGCAGGACAATCTGTCAGATCCTCGATGGACCTTTTCGGAATATGCTTTTCCAAAGTTGGAAATAAGCAAAGACCATACAAATCTGAGTAGCTCTTTTGACAGCACTTCAGCTGTACGATTGACGATCCCTATATTTCACAATCAAATCAACTGTACTGTCGTTCCTGAAGACCAATTCCATGTTAAGAGATTCCTGGAGCATCGCGATTTTTATACAAATGTTTCCTTGCCGCCTTTTTTGGGTATCAACATCTCCACCCCTGATGACAGTGGAAACACTGGCTCATTGAATACTCCAATATCATACAACTTTTGCGATACGCCTCACACTCCACAAACTGGATACTTTGGTTCATACACGTATTCTACAAATCGTAATGAAACAATGACTCATCTTGTATGTGCACATCAAACCGTTCATATTTTGACTTGTCATTCTTGCTAACCAAATAACTTAGTGGATCGAATATGGTCGCGTTGAAAACTTCACGTTGAAAGATCTCGTTGTGTTGAAATGCCGACCCTACGTAGAGAAGGTCAATGTCACAGTGCAATACAATCTCCCAGAGTTCACAATTGATCGCCATCATCCTCCTCAAGTGGTTGAGAACTCTTCTTCATTCCACAGCTATGATCAAATAGCATCACTCAAGGGTGGTTACACTTTTCAAACTCTAAACACAACCAGCAATAACACAAATTTCAAAGACCTTTTCGCAGCTATTGTCTATGGTCGAGATGGTGTACCAGTTGAAGAGCTGCTTAATTCAACAAAACTATTACAAAATGTCCAGCGTGTCACTGGTATGGTCGGTGCGCAGTTCCTCAGCGAGGTTTCCCGTGTCCCCATCGGATCTTATGCTTCTAACGCCTCTACAAACTCGACCGCTACGTCCTTGCCCGCCCCAATCTATTCGGGTGATGTCGTAAATCTGCGACATGTCAGACTAGTACAAAGTGCTATTTCTACAAGGATTCTTCAAGTTGTTCTTGCAATAATGTTTACTTGCGCGGTTGTTGCTTATCTTTTGGTTGATGCAAAACATGTGCTTGCAGAGGAACCTGGAAGCATTGCGGCGGTGGCGACGGTTCTAGCTGGATCATCGATGGTTACCAGACAATATGTACCATATGGAGCTGAATGGTGGAGTGACCAGGAATCCAAAAAGAGAGGACTGTTTGGTGGATATATATTTAGTCTAGGATGGTGGCATACGAGCAGTTCACCGAGGTTTGGGATAGACATTGGTAAAGCTGACAAAGCTAAAGAGTTGATAGTTTAGAACAAGCCAAAATTATTGTTGTATTGTGGTACAAAATGTCAGGCAATAATTACCTTGTAATCACTACTCATTCATGTACATATTATACTCCCATCTTGCGATCATTTGATCAACACTCTCTTAGTTTGATTCAACAAGCTAAAGGTGGAATAGACATTAAGTTGAACTACTCTCTTTTAATTTTGTCGCCTCAAAGGGCATCTAGATTTGTGCTATTACATTGTACAAGAGAACGCAATTGCAAAGTCACATCAAAAACTTTATTATCCTGGCTCTGGTCCAGCTA
>Ga0160427_10001901_pt1 | contig 12729 bp, 14 predicted proteins | sample SolpanmetagenomL_FD_108194 | JGI IMG/M metagenome (GOLD analysis project Ga0160427, IMG submission 108194) | Solar panel surface microbial communities from Lawrence Berkeley National Laboratory, California, USA - L | ecosystem: Engineered > Built environment > Solar panel > Unclassified ...
AGACGGGCTCAATCTGATAGGGACGTCTAACAACCTGAAACACATCTGACGCAAGCTCGGGACGATGGACACCCCAGATGTGCCAAGCTTTCTTATCGATTAGTCCTTTTAAAAAAACCATGCCAGCAAAAGTACTCACACGACTTCATCTGCAGCACCCGCCACTGCCTCCTTGACATCCGTCCTTCAATAAATCAGACGCCGGCGTCTGCCCATCAACCGCCATGGGTTTCCAGAAAAGTACGGGAAAAGGTCGGCTTGACAAATACTACCATCTCGCCAAAGAAAAGGGCTACCGCGCCCGTGCTGCTTTCAAGCTTATTCAGTTGAACAAGAAATACCATGTCCTGGAGAAGTCTCGAGTCCTGATAGATCTCTGTGCTGCGCCCGGATCATGGTGTCAAGTTGCTGCAGAGGTCATGCCGGTGGGCAGTCTCATTGTCGGTGTCGATCTTTCGCCAATCAAGTCTGTTCCACGCTGTATTACTTTCCAAAGCGATATCACCACAGACAAGTGTCGGGCCACTCTACGACAGCATCTCAAGACTCTCAAGGCCGACACTGTTCTCCACGATGGTGCGCCCAACGTTGGTACTGCTTGGGTTCAAGACGCTTTCTCTCAAGCGGAATTGGTCCTGCAATCTATGAGACTCGCCACAGACTTTCTTGCCCCTGGAGGAAGTTTCATCACAAAGGTTTTCAGATCGAAAGACTACAACTCCCTGCTTTGGGTATTCAATCAGCTGTTCGACAAGGTCGAAGCAACAAAGCCGCCATCCTCTCGCAATGTCTCTGCAGAAATCTTCGTCGTTTGTCTAGGTTACAAGGCGCCCAAGAAGATTGATCCTCGCTTTCTCGACCCTAAGACTGTATTCGCCGAGCTTGCGGCGCCAACACCGAACAATGAGGCCAAGGTCTTCAACCCAGAAATCAAGAAGAGGAAGCGTGAAGGTTATGAAGAGGGAGATCATCTGCAGTATAAAGAAGCACCTGCCAGCGAGTTCATTCAGACTACCGACCCTATTGCCATGCTCGGTAGCCTCAACAAGCTCGTCCTCGATCAGCAACCTAATGGAGACATTGCTCTTGCCACACTGAACCGCCTGCCAGAAACGACCGAAGAGATCAGACTATGCTGCGCTGATCTGCGAGTCCTGGGCCGGAAAGATTTCAAGTTGTTGCTGCGATGGCGACTGAAGGTCAGGGAGATCTTTGGCTTTGCCTCAAAGAAGAAACAGGCCGAAGCAGATGCCAAGGCGGGAGAGGAAGTTGCTGAGATTGAAGATATGGACGAAGAGATGAAGATTCAAGAGGAGATGCAGAGGCTCAAGGATGTCTCAGATTCAAGGAAGAAGAAGGACAAGAGGAAAGAGAACGAAAGGAAACGAAAGGAGATTGTGCGAATGCAGATGAACATGACTACGCCAATGGAAATTGGTCTCGATCAAGCAGGACCATATGGTGAGGACGCCATGTTTGCTCTAAAGACAGTAAACAAAGCAGACGACTCGTCCCAGATAATGCGCGGAAAGATGCACACAGTCACCTCGAAACCCGAAGTCGAAGAAGAGACAGATGAAGAGGAGAGCAGTGACGAGGAAGGTGACAACCTGGAAGGCCAACTCGACCAAATGTACGCTGATTTCCAGGAACGAAGAGAAATGGCAGATGCAAAGTTCAAAGCAAAGAAAGCACGAAAAGAGCACAATGATGATTTTGAGGACTTCTCAGATCGTGAACAAGAAGAAGTCAGTGACGAGGATGATATTGTTGAGGACGACGAGAGTGACAGCGAACTGGATGATGAGGAAGCAGAGAAGAAGCCTTTGTTCTACGAGCCTGCATCCGCTCTTGAGGGAGCGAATGGATTGTCCAAACGAGCCTCTATGTTCTTCGATCAAGACATCTTCAAAGGTATAGATGGCCTGGACGGAGTACTTCACGCAGATAGTGGAGTAGACACAAACTATTCCAGCAGCTCGTCTGCGGAAGATAAGAGCATGACAGTCGCCACCACCAAAAAGACAGATGTCAAGACATCCGCCAAAAAACAACTTAAAACAGCCAAGCCTGCAACAGACGAGATAGCCGATGAAGACGACTGGTCTGAGCGCCCGAATTCTGCCAAAGACAAGAAGAACGGCTTCGAGCTCGTCCGCCGTGCCTCTCCTGATCCGTGGGCTGACGACGCACGCGAGGAACCCACCCTCAAGGACGGACGCCCTGACATCGATATCATCACTGCTGAAGCTATGACACTCGCCCACGACATCGCCACAGGTCGCAAATCACGCTCTGATCTGCTCGACGAATCATACAACAAATGGACTCTTCGTGACGTCGAAGGCCTTCCTGACTGGTTCTTGGACGACGAGAACAATCATTCCAAACCCCAACGGCCTATCACTGCCGCTGCGGCTGCGGCGATAAAGGAAAAGCTGAGAGCCCTGAACGCCAGACCCATCAAGAAGGTGGCAGAAGCCAGAGATAGGAAGAAGTTCAAGGCACATCAGAAATTGGAAAAGTTGAAGCGGAAGAGTGCGTTGTTAGTGGAAGAGGAAGGATTGAGCGAGAAGGATAAAGCTGGCGCGATTAGTAAGATGATGGCTAATGTGGGAAGGAAGAAGCCGAGAGAAAAGGTTACGCTGCTTGTTGCGGGTAGTGGGAAGCAGAAGCCTAGAGGCAAGTATAAGATGGTGGATGCGAGGATGAAGAAGGACTTGAGGGGTATGAAGAGGGCGAAGAAGAGGAATGCGAAGAAGTAGATGTTGTAAAATATCAGTCAAACGAGCGTCTTCCTTTCAAGACCATAACAGAAGCTATGTGCGGTGACAACATGTTTTCCTTATATCTAGCAACGAAAACGTAAACGACTTTTGTGTTGTGCTTACACTGATAATCGCCTCCTCCGTACTGCACGACGATATTGAGATAGCTGGATTGTCTGAGCCTGTGGATGCAGATTCACGCCAGATGCGGAGGACACTTGCTTTGGGTACCTTAGGGAGTCATCAGGCACTCAAGACAGTCGTTACTGTCAGGATGGCGTAAGAGGAGCAGCAATCCTAGCTGAAAGCATTCTTGCACAGGACTGCAGCACTTCTCCCACTCATGCTAGGAGGTCTGAGAGTGACGATTCTTATCTTATGTACTAGATGATCCTCCATCCTATAATCCCTGCACAAGTCCTTGCTCTCCCAAGATCAAGCACACGCCGCCCACAAAGGTCTCACATAAAGAACCGCAGCTGCCGAACCCAGCAGTCCATAAACCGTATCACTCACAAACCCACCAGGCGTACTCCAGTGAACACACAACGGCGCATACGCAGCATTGATCTGCCAAGCAGTCAACCACTTAATATCCTCCTGCTTCTCCAAACCCGCCATATCCTCCACATCGCCATCCACACCGCCCTCTTTTCCTTGTAGTTTCTCCACTCTCTCCTGCATCCTCAAACTCCTCACGCGTGCCAACCGCACAAACTCCATGCCAACATGCGCACCGAAACATATCGTCGCTATCCTCCACCAGTTCCCAATCTTCTCGGCACTCCACCCTCTGATGACGCCTTTGCCCGCCAAGTAGGCGCCGTGCTCGAGCACGTAGTAACTCGTGTTAACGCAAATCTGACCCCACGTCAACGCCTTGACCAGCGCATCCTTTGGCGGCGACAGGTACGTCCCACGCGCCCATGCCCACATGCCCAGCAGGCCCCAGAGTCGTAGCGCTGCGCGCACGTCACTGCAAAGCGCAGTCGCTGCTTTTGCGCTTGCGATGGTGGAAACAAGACGTGCGGCGATTGGAGGCGCGGGGAATGTAGCGATTACTTTTTCGTTTGGGAGTAAGGTGGAGGAGGCGTTTGTGGCGAAGCGCGTGGCCAGGCGTCGGAGGTAGAGGTTTAGGAGCTTCGAGAGTTGGGAGGAGAGGAGGGCGGATGTGTATTGTACGAGCATGAGGGCGCGGTCGATGCCGGATGGAGTGGAGAGTAGGCGGGAGAGGTGAGAGAAGGCTGCGTTGGGTTGGTGGGATGTGAAGAGGTTGTGGAGGAGGGAGCTGGGGAAGAGGGGGAGTGGTTTGGATGGTGAGGAGGACATTGTCGCGTGTATCGTGAAGCGTTGTTGTGGGTATACTGGCGGATGTGCTGATTCAGAGATGAGACAGGTACAGACAGCAGGAGTCGGAGCTCTGAGAGATGCTATGTGGCTGTGGGGGAATGAAGCTGGTAGAGATTGAGAAACCAGAGCAATAACAGGTTCGTTTCAGTTTCAGAGCCAAGTGGAGGCGTTTCATGTTTGCCGAGGTTCAGTTTGACGCATGAAACATCATGCTCCCAATATGCGTTCATTTGCAATGAGTTCAGCAGACAACGACTTCCACGGTAGCTTTGGCGATGGGACGAGTGCCGCTGGTGCTTGCAGCCCTGCGGTGAATGAAGGCACTGATGAGGTCGCAGAAGACAAAAAGCTGAGACAGCAAACAAAAGAGCAAGTCGAAGTTTCTATAGTGAGAGGAGCACCAAGTATACTTACGAATACCTCAAGCAAGAAGCTAAAAGAATCGGCCTTGCCCAGCTCGACTAGGGTACACTACATGCAATCGTGTTGCTCAACCCAAACCCAAACCCTTCACTGATACCATCCCTCGAAATCCTAACCTGCATCCCTTCTCTTAGCGCTTGACTTCTAGACTCCAGCGTGTGGCACGATCTGCCCTTGCTGCGTCGCGGTATGGCAACAGACCACTGCTTTGCTGATTGACTCTGTCTTCTCCTTGTTCACCAAGACTGGAAGGATACTCATGGTGACAAACAGCTCATTCTTGTTACCAGCATCTGTGAGTTCCTTCATATGAGCCCTGTCCAAACCTGCACCAGATGCTGGCCAGCTGACGGTCACAGGTGAGAGAATGGCAACCTTGGTCTTGAGAAGAAGCGAAGCTTTCAATACTTCCTCCATGTTCCGGCCAAACTGATATAGGCAGTATTCGAAGTTCGCTTCGGCCTCAATTGAGTCAAACATCTGCTTGAGATGCTTCCTGAGAACTTGAGTATATTCGTATGCAAGATCCGCGGCATGGGGAGTGATGTGCTCATCCATAAATTTCCTGCTGGTAACCCTCTCATACTCGGCACGCTTTAGTATGTCATTCGAATTGACATCTGGCACCGTATATGCATGCGGACATTGGGCATGACTGGGTGACAACACTTACCTTGCGCTTTGAGAACCCTTTGGAGATATACTGTACGCTCATCCTTCGAACCTAGTAACCAAGGCTCCGTCTCCTCCTTGTGCAAGACTTCGTAAACAATAGAGCCAACCAAAGCCATTAGGAGTGATAAGCTGTAAGAAGTCCTGCATTATGCATAGCGGACACACGCCACATGTCGTTGCCAAGGACACCTTGATATAGTCCTTTCAAACATGAATCTAGCTCTGTGCGTGGAACGAGACTGACGTGCTGGCGAGTATTTGCCTTCGCGTCGTTGAAACAGAATACGACGGCATCTTGTAGTAACTTGAAGACCCCCTCCCAGTCTTTCTGGATCTGACTTGGTCTTAACCGATACTCGACGGAGTTCTGAAGCTCATCGGCTACCTTCTGTGTGATGCGCTGACGTTTGGGGTCGAATGACTGAGTTAAGCTACCAGCATCCAGTGCAGTTCTTTTGGCTGGCCTCGCGGTAGAAGAATAGAGATTGTTGACGCCCGAGAGGCTACGCACGTTGGGTTGAGAAGCTGTTAGAACTGGATTGTGAATGCCTGAGACGTCACATGACGACGGTTGAGTGCTTTTGTTCTCGTGATACTTCTCCGCAATGCTTTTGAGTGAGCGAAGTGGTGCAGGATCCATGTCTTGTGGGGATAGAGCATCGAGAACCACGGTTCCTGGACTGTTAAATCCTCCAAGTTGTGCTGCGGCTTGTGGCAACTCTTCCTGTCCAAGCTCATCTTTTGAGTACTCGTCTTCATCTTCTTCACCTTCCTCATCTTCCTCCGAAGGTTCACTGTCAGTCTCGGCTTGACCATTGTCTTCTTCCATACCATCATCACTGGCTATAGGTGGGTTTTTTGTCATAATCTTCGACGGCTTAACGGCGCTGGCTTCTACGACGACTCTAGTATCATGTCCTTGCTCATCAGCACGGCTCCTGGGCAGAATCCTTTGGGCGACGGCGGCCACTTTTTTGCGAGGGTTAAAATCGTCGTCCTCGACCACCGAGTTCCCAACTTCATGTTGGCTTGCCTAACTTTCCTGATTTTCAGACACCATGGCACGCTTTTGCTGTGTGACCGGCTTCGCTTGGACTATTTGCAAGTGTTCATCGTTGCCAATTTCGTTTTCCTGCTTGGAGAGTTTGCGAGCGTATAGTACGCAGCTCGAGCAAAGTACTTCTGTTCCCCTTCGTCTCAGACTTTTGCCAGTACACCCTTCAAGTCTGTGACAGTAGCTATTTCTGGTTAGTGGGCTGATCATCCGAGGAGGAATTTGGCACTTACAAGCAACCTAGTTTCGTCGGATGGCTCGCCTCGTTAGACAACCAATCTCGGCAAGAGACACAGTATTTTCGCCCTCCTTTGTGTACGATGGTCGTGGACCTAGCACCAGTGCATTTTGCGTTCAAGGCAATCGAGCTGAATGAAAAGGTTAGCTACAAGCCGACAACCGGAGTTTACCAATAATGAGCTTACTCGCAAACCAAGAACTTTGTTGGCTTCATCATTGTAAGCGAGACTAGATCATTCTCAACAGGAGGCTGGCCCTTGTAGCCCAGTTCTACCAGATAGTCATTAGGAAGAACGCTACTCCCATGTTCGAACAGCCCAGCGACACTGATGCTCCCTGCTGTGTGTTTGTTGCGGCCTCTGGCCAAGCTCATCATCGACTCGACATCATGATTCTTCACGATTTCGTCCACCGTCATCCGGGTCAGCGGGTGATCTTGTAGGAGTTGCTTAATAGCGACTTCGCGCGCGACTACCGTTTGGAGATGACCTTTGTTGCTATCAATCATGTAAAGCAGAGCCCTTGCCGCTTTGTGATGCATTTCTAGCCCCTCTACGACCGACATGGCGGTAACGTGTTGTATCTGGTTACGATCTTCGTTGTTGGGTTGCTTGGAGACGATCTTCGAGAAGACGTGTTCAATGTAGTTCATGAGCGGAAGTGAAAGCAAGCGCTCAATGACAGAGGTGGGTGACTTTAGTTGCGTGTTTAGTCAATCGAGAAAAGTGGGGTTCGCGGATGAAACACAGAGCCAATCTGAAACAAACCACACTTCACAAAACACGCTAACCACCAGACATCACAACACTTTCTGCTACGCGTCTCTGATTTACTCTCAAATCTCTTGCCACAAAACTGTCAGCTGCACGCTCATCTGGCCGTGTTCTTTTGAAAAGGGAGATTATGAGCTAACGGGCACCTGCATGAGCCGCGTCCTTCTTTCTGGCAAACGCTTGGTCTTACCCTCGCCCACAGTTTTGTGCTGAAGATTTCCCTCTACGTTCAGTTGCGCATATCGTGTGGTATTCAGGATACTGATAGCTTACTAACTGCTCGCATCATCTTGAATCTGTTGCCGCGCTCCGGAACAAATAGTACCAGGTAGGTCTTGTTCTTCGAGAATGTTGATTGGTATTCACCCCTTTCTCTTATGTTCTCCTTGGTGTATATGTGGCATTCTATACACCTGTTGTTCAGCCTTTTTTTCCGACTCTCTTTTTGGAGTGTCTTCGACTATTGTCATTGGCAGTCTCATCGCGCGGTTTGCTTCACAATGTTTTTGTGTGCTGTCGGCAATCTTCACACTTGTGTTAATTAATCTTCGTGCAACAGTCCATACTTCCAAAATGCCTCGCGCACAGAAAACGAAAGCTACAAGGCCAAGCACCCTCGCCAAACCCAAGAGAGGCGGAGCTAGACTCCGCAGACACCAAGATGAGCAGATGCAGATGAGCGAGATCGTTACCTCACCAGATATCACTCTTACCCAGTACAGTCCACCACCATCAGCAGCATATGGTGTCAGATTGGCCATTGATATGGGAACTACCTCGACCACGGTTGCATACCAAGTTTGTGCCGTCAAGGATGATCTTCCACCGATCCATGTTGCAAGACTACACGACATGGAATATGAAAGTCCTATGATTGTTCGATATAACGAGGTTGGTCAGTTTGAGGAGGGACCGGGCTTGATCAGTCAACTAGATAATGGATTGCTCGGCGAAGACGATTGCTTAAGGTTCTCGAAGCTGGCTTTGCAACCAAACACGGAGACAAAGGCTATCCACGAAAAGGTTGTTGCACATACAAGGCGCGTCGGCAAAAAGCCTCAGGACATTTTCGTGGATTATCTCGCTTCTATAATCAGAAGAGCAAAAGCATCTATTAAAGCGACATCATACGGCAACATTGACGACGTACCTCTTGAACTTTTCATCTCTACACCACAAATCTGGGCACCTTCCACAAATCTTGCCATGATCGAGGCTGGGAAGCGAATAGCTGTAAAATGCGCTATCGTCCCTGAGCCTCTGTGTGCTGCAGCTTCTGTGCTAAACGACCAGATCAACATTGGATCTCAATCCGGAACAAACGTTGTCCTTGGAGTGGATGATCTTGTCCTTGTCGCCGACTTGGGTGGTGGTACGGCAGACATTGTTGTTTTCAAATTATGCTCATCTCCTAGTGATGGCTTAAACTTTTCCCTGGAGGTTGTAAAGCCTGCGACGGGGTCTTTAGCAGGTGCCACGCGCATCAACAACAACTTTGTGAAATGGGTAAAGGATAAGCAAATACATGGGGATAAGAAAGCATTTGAGGACACCAGCCTTGAACTCGGATTCACAGCATCAGAAGTCTCTGCTCTGCTCTTGGCAAGGTTTGAGACATGCAAGGTATTGCTAAGTATCGATAATAAGTATGCGGCAGCTAACAATGACGCAGCTCGATTTTCCGAATTCCAACTATTACAATGTCGTGGTCAATAGCCGGCAAGGTGCACAGAGACCGTCTTGGATATCTACTCTGACAAGGTCAGTCGTAGTTAACATTTTGTTGGAGATTACAAGCTGACCGTAAACTTTCACAGGGTTGATATGGAATCGTTGTTTCGACCCGTGGTCGACGATGCCATGAAACTAATACGTAACACCCTTGTTGGCATGGAGAATCCTGATGAGCCGAACAAGTTGAAGGCTATCATGCTCTGTGGCGGTCTGGGAAATTCGAGCCATGTCCGCAAGGTTCTCCAGACGACTTTCAGCGCCATTAACGTTCTATATCCAACGGATGAGTCGTGAGTTCGCTTGTAGTCTGCTAATCGCCTCTTGCTGACAGTCACACAGTAAAGCACCTGTAGCTAGGGGTGCCCTGCTCAGATATACCATAGCCAGTCTCCAATTGCTGAATTCCTTCCTCGTTGTGTTGACAAAGCTTAGGATGCCACGACTCGAAATAATGAACCAAATCGTAGGATCGCGAAGGCCGATCCACATGACGCCGAGGCGTGGGAAGTCGAAGATCGCTGCGCTTACATCCTCGTTCGTGTTGCTTGTTTCCTCGCCAGAGTCTGGGCTAACGAGTGATACACAGGACGGTGTGAAGAATGTCACCAAGCAGAAATGGTCCATTCATCATCCACCCATCAATAACCTTCCTATCGTCATCACCGCGGAGGTCTACTTCACCATCAAGCCCGACATCTCCGAACACGAGCCTTTGTGTGTCAAAGGGACTGCAACTGTGAGGGACTGTTTCACCAAATTCTGCGACGTTCAGAAGATAATTTCTGATCCAGCTGCCGCAAATATCAGGCAAATCAGACAGAAGGATGGTGAGGTGACTTGGGAAATAGTAAGCTGTGTTGTCATCAAGCACAGCGCAGACTCTATCAAGCTTGGTATACATATTCGCGACGAGGCCGAGCTTCTAGGGATGTATGATGGTAAGGACGGCCATCACTGACTGCTAGGGCTAAGGCTAATTGTTAACAGAAAATGGCACATTCACTGAGGACTATGAGATACCTGAATATGAATGGACAGACATGCAGGAGATCTGGTCAGCGCACTTCAGCCACCTGAGCATGGAACTTGCGAGCTTCACGCCTGCTCTTGACGATGTGCAAGTTGCAGCAGACAACGTTGAGGAGCCAATGGTTGTGAAGACCGAGCCAGATTGGGAGAGCGATGGCCTATTGGATCTTTACGAGTTTGTCGAGTGAAAGTCTGTTCTATGCATCGATAGTGGGGAGCTCAATCCATTGGATTGGCAATGAATGTACTAATGAATGTACTGTGTATGGATTAAGAGGAGTCGAGGACGGCGAGGAGTTTCTGATCACGTGGCATTCCCCACATCTTTCGATAGCCCTTCTAGAATCAAATTCTTGAGTGCTCCATACCCTCTCCAGAAACACCTGCCTTCACTCACACCTATCATCTTTGCGCCGTGTTTAGGAGGGTCAGTAAAAGTCCGAGTAGTCTGCGTTACTGAGAGGTTGTTGGTGAGTCCGGTTGGAAGCGCGATTGTGGCACTGCGACTCTAGAACGAGAGTGATCGACCTGCGCAATACTGACAGCTCGAGTCACAGAATCTTATCCTATCTTTTTAAACAGTACAAGGTCAGCTCCTCCCACGCTCCGTCCCCAGCTGGACCATCCCATCACATCTACCCCGTTCAAAGCTGCATGATCAGTTTGAAAGAGCTCGAAAGCTGATTGTAGTACCAAGTGCAGCTTTGCCATACATCAAGATGTCTTCTCTTACCCGCCGCGCCTGCTACAAGTGTGGTAACATCGGCCACTACGCCGAGGTCTGCTCTTCCTCAGAGCGTCTTTGCTACAACTGTGAGTCAACCGGAAGAAGCACCCACGCGCAGCTCCCCTGACCGTCCTTAGGCAAGCAGCCAGGTCACGAATCCAGCCAATGCCCTATGCCTCGCACTGCGGAGACTAAGCAGTGCTACCACTGCCAGGGTATCGGCCACGTTCAGGCTGACTGCCCTACCCTCCGTATCAGTGGAGGTGCCGCTGGCAACCGCTGTTATTCCTGTGGTCTCCCAGGCCATCTGGCTCGGGATTGTCCAACTCCTGGTGTTCAACAGGCAGCCGCTGGACCCACGCCTGGTCGTGGAGGTTTTGGTGGTGGTCGAGGAGGATTCGGCGGACCACGTGGAGGTTTTGGTGGTGGTCGTGGAGGCTTCGTTGGTGGTGCAGGTGGTCGCCCTGCTATGGTGAGTGGCTCCCTAGCAAGTTTCCAAATCACAACAAAGACTCACATCGCGCAGTGCTACCGTTGTGGAGGACCCAACCACTTCGCTAGGGACTGTCAAGCCCAGGCTACGAAGTGCTACGCTTGCGGAAAGCTCGGTCACATTTCCAAGGACTGCCCCTCTCCCAATGGCGGTCCCCTTAACACTGCTGGAAAGAGTAAGCATTTCACCCCACTTATCCATCCAGTCTTGTTGCTGACGAATTCCAAAGCCTGCTACAGATGTGGTGCACAAGGCCACATTATCAAGGACTGCCCTCAAAATGCTGTCAACGGTGATGCGCCCGCTGTTGAATCCACTGAGCCTGCTGAGCCGACCGACGCTGTTGCTTAAGTAGCGACTTTCGAACAACAACACTACAAGCCAACCACTTTTTGACTACATAAACCAGCATCTTACCTTTTCCTTTCAACTTTTAACGACCTTTTCATGATCACGACACATTCAAAAGTACTTTCCTCTATTCCAGCAAAACTGCTTTTTGGCACACCCAACCAACATCACGACAACCATAATCCTCACGACAGTTTATGTAATGTTCTGTATCATCTTTCTTTGGCTGTTCAGATCGTATCAAGATACCTTTTTGAATGCTAAAGCGATGAGAGATCAAGAGCTGAAGGAGGGAGAACGGAAGCAAGGTGGAAGGAGATTGACAAGCCGGGCAATGCAGAGGAGTGAACGAGAATTAGACAAAGGCTTTGGTGTATCGAGATTGTAGTTGATGTTTCTCTATTTTGTCCAAGTGCTCGATTGAAAGTGATGTCTGGACTGTGAGTGATCAGAAAAATGCCGAAAACATCTAATCCAGCACAGCCTGCGCCTTTGGACATATTCAGTACTGGTGAAAGGGAAGGGCCAACAAGACACCGGTCGCCTTTGTCGGTCTTCTCGCAAAAAAGGCCAAGGCCATGTTTCAGACGAGTTTACCACAAAACCTTAATCACGCGTCTGAAGCAGCGATGAAACAAGACCCATATAATCACATGGGTTGGCGTGAGCGGGCAGCCTCGCACCTCGACGGCCTTCATTTTACTCTTTTCTTTCCTTTCCTACTTACTCTCCTCATCCATTTTCCTTCCTCAGTCTTCTTCCTTCTTGTAGTCATTTCCTTACTTTCGTCCTTGTTTTCCCATTGGTTCTTTCTTCAATTCGTTTCTCTTCTCCTTTGTATTATTCTACCTAAATTCCTTCCTTTCATCATCTGCTCTGGCCTCTCCCGACCTTTCGAGTTCATTTTCCAGTCGCAACCTAAACCATGGGTAAAGCTTCAACCACGAAAATTGGCACGAGCACCAGGGCTAGCAGCGAAGCACCGAGCATTGTAGCTCGAAGCGAAACACCTACAGTTGCTGGCCAGCAGGAAAAGTTTGAAGATGAAGAAGATGTCGACACTTTGACAAGGAAGTTTCACGACTTCACACTAGCTGACGAGCTTCAAAGCC
>Ga0160427_10001902_pt1 | contig 12728 bp, 1 predicted proteins | sample SolpanmetagenomL_FD_108194 | JGI IMG/M metagenome (GOLD analysis project Ga0160427, IMG submission 108194) | Solar panel surface microbial communities from Lawrence Berkeley National Laboratory, California, USA - L | ecosystem: Engineered > Built environment > Solar panel > Unclassified ...
TTAAGGCCTAGGCTAATTGGGCGGGCTACGATAGAGATACGACCTAGTACCTAATCGATAACTTTAAATCGTCTATAGAGCTACTATAGGACTTCTATAAAAGCCACCCTATAGTACCTAAACTACCCTAGTATAAAGAGGAGCTACTTAACTCCGACCTATTCTAACCGATTTTCTAATCGATTCTTACTAACGAGTATTATAAACGCTATAAATACGTCCCGATTAGGGAGTAAACCTAGGTTTACTCTACTTTTAGCCCCGACGAGCCAATTACGTTTATTATATTTATTTAACGTAGAAAACCGTTTTTAAACCTATACTAGTAGAATTTTAGCCCTACGCTACTAAACGACAACGATAGTACCCGGAGCTTATCCTTCTAGTATAAATCTTCTTTCGGCTATGGCTAGTAACGCTACCGTTTTTATTTTCTTATATTATCGTTAACGCCTAAGGGTAGGCGCCTTTTTAGAGCGGGGGGTAGTATAACGATATAAGCCTTAATATATATTCCCTATATTACGTATATAAAGGCTTAGCGGGTATTACAAGTAGGGCGTATAGGGCTAGTAAGCGAGGCTTGGTACTACATGCTACGTTTACTTTCTTAGCTTCTAGAATCTCCTATTTTCTCTAGCTTTAGTTTCTTAGATTTATAGCCTATTAAACGTATTTCTAGTACCTTGTTTCATCTAGTACCGTAAATAGTAAAATTACTTAACCGATTAGTTTTCTACTTATACCCTCTACTTCGTCTAATTTACCCTTATTTATATTCTTCTTATACTTCTAAATCTTCTCTTTCTCTATACTATCTAGTCGTTAAAGGTTCTTTCTATACCTCTTCTAGTACGTTAAAGATCTATAGAGTACGACGAAGTAATTAGCGGCCTAGGAGGAATTTTCTTCGGCTAAGTCTATTCTATTATCGTTAGAGCCTATCCTAGCGAGCTTCTTACGCTATTCGCGTATAAAACTAGCTAAGACGTTAATAAAATCTATTAATCCTATATCCCGTTCTATAGACCGCGCGGTACGCTACTTCTTAGACTTTAATCTTACGCTATAGAGTACTTTATCTTCTTTAATATTAACGGGCTAACCGTAATTAGTTATATCGTTAAAGGCTTTCGCTAAAGTTATAATATAAATAAACTCTTTCTAGTTGGTACGGGTACTCTTAATTATATCTAAGGAAAAATATCTATCCTTTATAGCCGAAAGATTCTACGATTAAATATTTACTAATATTATATATTATTCGAAACCCTACTATTTGTTTATAACTAGGTATTTATTCTTTAGTATTCTAATATAGTGATATTTAGGTACTTTAGTACTTAAGTTCGGAGCCGCGCTATATAACTTAATTATTTCGGCATAGTATAAGAAGACGTAAAACTTAAAGGAGTTAAAGTACCCGATTTTTATATTAGGATCTTATAGGCGGTATAACGGTTATAGCTAGAGGCTCCCTACTAGAGGCTCTATTTAGTCTTATTATATAACGTAGCCCTAAGATACTTAGTACGCGCCATATTAGCGCGTTACTTTTATATACTTTATACTTAGCTCCTTAGCTTTTATTACTTCGTTTATAGTCCTAATATTTAACGCTGTTTTACTTAATAAAAGCTCCATTAAGGCTCTAATGTTAACTAGCTACCTTAAAACGTCTTATAACACGGAAAACCACCTTACAATAACTCTATATTCTAAGCTCCTTTTATAAACGGTCAATTACCTTATTTTTGTACTAGTAAACGTTGTTGTCTCCTCCCTATTTATTTGAAGAAGCTAGAAGTAGGCGCTATTAAAAGAAGAATAGTAGTAAGCTCTATTATTCTTTTATTTAAAGTACGTCGATAAAGACGTAATTATTTAGGAGAGGAGCCGTTTGTTTAGTTTTCGGAAGTATAAAGAGAAGCTATAGTATTAGTAGAGAAGAAGTAAGCTATAGAGTTAGCGTCAGCACGTCACCGCCGTTAGTTTAAGAAGTAAGCTATTAGTTAGTATGTAAGCTATAGATTAGTAGGTTAAGATTTTAAGCTATTTACTAGTACATTTAACAACGAAATAGTACGCCGCTATCGACCGATCCTTTACTATTTAATACGTATTTATTTTTACCCTACCGCCTTTAGTTAATAGCAAGCTATTAGCTAGCATTTTCCTTTCACGTATTATAACGTTATCCTATACCATAAGCTATCGCTATAGTATATACATAATTTAGAACGTTCGAACGATAGTACAACGAAGCTAGTACGTTAATTTAGTACGTTAATTTAGTAAACTATACGTCGAAATAATAAGCTACTACTAGTAAGCTTTTACCTATTACGTTATCGCACAACAACGCTACGCCGGTAAACCTTTATTATATTATTACCGTTTCGTATACATACGTTAGAAAGAGGCTATTTATTTAGTAGGTTCGTTTAGTAAGAGATATTACTTAATTAGTAAGGTCGGTAAGTTAAGCCACGAAAGAGTTTAAGCCTAGTAAATTACGAGGGCGCTACTAGGGGGATCTTTACGTAGGTAATAGTACAAATCTAGAGGCTAAGAGGAGTTAAATAGCTCGCTACTAACGCTTGGGGACAAGCGTCTTTTAAAGGAGGGGGTAGTATAATAGTTATAGCTAGAGGCTCCCTACTAGAGGCTCTATTTAGTCTTATTATATAACGTAGCCCTAAGATACTTAGTACGCGCCATATTAGCGCGTTACTCTTATATACTTTGTACTTAGCTTCTTAGCTTTTATTACTTCGTTTATAGTCCTAATATTTAACGCTATTTCAGGCGGCGGCTATAGAATACGTTAATAAAATATATAAAGCGGAATAGGGCCTCTACTATATACTCTAGTATATTATCGTCGTATACCTAATATTATACTAATAATACGAAATCGACGACTATCTTTATATAGTAGATTATATCTAGAGAGCTATACGCTCGAAGTAGTAGGGTATATATAGGTACTATTAGCCGTACGAGTAATTTTTACTTCTTTCTAGTCTATTACGCTACTATACTATACTTATAAAAGGCCTTTAGTCCCTTAAAAGCTAGTACGCTTATAAATCGTACATTAATCCGTATCTCTATAATAGACTTTATTTACTTAATTCTCTTCCCGTTCTTATCGTATTTAGGCTTTATTTTAATAAATAGGGTCTATTCGGCCTAGTTAATTACGTTTATTATAATACCTTTTAGTATTTAGTAGAGAATATTAAATATTATAGTTATATAAACGTTTATATTAGCGTAGTACTATAAGAAATTATTAATATTGTATATAGATATATCCTTAAACTTAGTTTCCTAACGACGTTAGTCTTTAATTGGTTTCTTAGTATACTTATAAGTTCTCTTAGACTACTTCTTAAGTAATTTTTCTCTCTTATCCGGTAGTACGGTATATATAGTATAGTAGTAATTTAACTTAATATATATAATTAGAACCTATTTTTTATAGTCGGCTATAAATCTAGTAATAATAGGGTAGTATTATCGATTTCTACCATCCGCGTATCGTATAATTATTCCTTTTATAAACGTAGTCGTTCGATAGCTATATTAGTATTTAGCTAATAGATCTATCTTCTAACCTTGTTATACTAACGCTTATATATTAGCCGTATTACTACGTAGTATATATAGGCTTTTAGTTTCGGTAAGTTATTAGGTTATTAATTTACTATAGAGAGGAGACTAAGTAGTATACTCGTAGGTCTAGTATCCGAGCGCCTAGTTTTAGCGTCGATATTATTAATAGTTAAATAAACCGGCTAAGCGACTTTATTACTACTAAAATATATAAGGTTCGTTTTATCTATTATAATAAGTAGTAGAACGATCGTTGTACTATTATCTTCTATATTACCTTATATATTCTACTACTAATTAGTAGTATATATCTCTAAATATATACGTGTGCCGTCCGCCGTATATTATCTTACTAAAGTATATACTAGCTTATCCGCGAATAGACGATAGCCTAGTAGAAAGCGAATATATCGCACGATATCCCTATAGTAAATAGTATAACTCTACTACGTCTCTTTATACTCGAAGGATATTTTAAAGCTAGTTTCGCGTAGTTTATCCTACGCTAATCCGTTATTTTCTATCGTTACTAGTATCTTATATATTCTCGTCCGCGTTCTTAAGCTTATTCTCGGGATATAGAAGGGTAGGATTATATAGAGCGTCGCTAATCTAGTTTTTAGACTACTTATATCTCGTGTAATAGTCGGCGAATATCAATTCGATTTTATTACGGAATAGGTATATTAATAGTTTATCCGAGATAGTACTATCCTAGTAAATCTATCTAGTTTAGTATATCGCTATTTAATATAGCTTTTATATACTTTACTATTAATTAGTTCCCCTACATAACGTCTAGTCTCTTTGTAGAATATTTTCTTTTAGTATACTAAGTTTATAGAAAGTAGCCCGTTACCGAATTTCTCGAAACGGAATATACTATTAAGGGTCTCGTCTTTAAAGAAATTACTCGCTATAGTATCTAGTATATAATCCGGTATATTTAAGTTATCGCTAATAATAAAAGCGTCTCTCGCCTCGTACTACTCCTCTATCGTCTATCTAAGAGTATTAATTATAGTAGCCTTACGATCGCCTTCTCTTCTCCTCTTATAGTAATAGTTATACCTATCCTATAAGTATCGGCTAGGTAGTTTTTTTCTATATATATATATAAAGGGTATATCTAATAAATAGGATATAGTAATAATATATAGTTGATAATTCTTCCTTTAGTGTTTAATTACATCGAGTTTTTAGCTATTATAAGCCCTTACTATAGTAGTTGGCCTAGCGGTTAGTCTAGCGGTTAACTTAATAGGCTAGGTATCTAGGGTCTAACCCTAACTATAACGGCTATCTAACTTCGATATCTAACTATATTTCTAATAATATATAATATTGCATTAGTAAAACACACAGCTACTTACTAAATAATACTTATTATTCTTTAATATTCGAGATGCTTATCTATTTTATTAAAGAAAGGCACGATTTTACGTATAATATACTACTATCGCGTTTACTAAAAGTCTAGACTATATATATATATTCCTAGCGATATATATAACCCTAATATAATAGTATATTAGTCGGGATATATTTAATTTAAGTAAATAATATAAGAGCGCTAGCCCAATATCTCTAGAATAGTCTTCTATAATATAGTTAAGATATAATATTAATACGCCTAATATATCTACTTCTACTAGATTAACGACTTCCGACCTAAGCCCGTAGCCCTAGCCGTACCCCGGATGTAGAGATTTATTCTAAAAGCTAAGTAATTCGATAATTTTCTCTAGGTCAGCCTTACCCTATAACTTTAAATTACTCCCAGAACGCATTATCGATGTAAACCAACAGTACCACATAATAATTGATAAAAATTGTAGCATTATATTCAGCTCGCAAAGGGCTATCTAGCGATACCAAAATATTCAATATTAGTCGTTCGATCGACTCCCGAAGAGAGAATACGTCGGGCGTTACCAAATATTATTATACGAGAAAAGGCTTAGCAGGTAGGGCAGAATTCCGCTTCCCCCTATAGAAAGGGACTTTTACGCAGTATAATAGTAGAGAGACGTGTATCGTAATACCTAGCGAATAATAAACGATTGAAATTATAGGAAAAAGAGAACAGAAGATTTACAGCTTAATGATATAGAAATCATGAAATTCCGATATATATGTAAAAAGTTCTTGCAAAAACAAGATATGGCTACTATAATGCGAAGCATATAGCCTAGCCCTATAAGCCCCCTTTTTAGTCAGGTGCTAATATTCAAAAATACGGGCCTACTCCTTATATTATATTATAATACTATCTATAAGGTGAAGCTATACTTTATAAGTATATATATATACGAAATACGTGGGAAACGGAGGAGCGCGAGTTAGTCTATTAATAACTATATAAATTAGCTTAGTTACGGTATAGTATTTCTACGATCTATAGATAACGTACTTTATTACTTATCGGTAGAATCTCTATATTTTATTATAAGATCTTAAGTAGATCTCGTTATCCTAACCGTTAGTCTAGCCCTAGAAGCTTATACGGTAGGCACGCCTCTACGTAGTTACTAGATTAACTATTAGCTTAACCCCCTCCTATATCTATTTACCTAATTTACTATATAAATATTGTCCGTTATTATTTATATCTTAAATTATTGGTTAGCTTAATAGTAGATCTCGTTCGGCTAGCGGTTAACTAAACCCTAATTATATAACTTTATTTACTTTATATATATAATTCTCTTTATTCTCCTATATCTTTCTCCTTTTACTTACTCTACTCCTTCCTTTAACCTTCTTCCCTTATTTACTTAACTACTATTTATAGCGTTTGGACTTCTTTCTTATATAATTACTTTAGAAAATCGGCCTTTATCTCGTTCTTATTACTTTGTTTCGCGTAAGTCTCTACTACTTAGGCGGGTTTAATATTATACTTACGACTTATTTTAATACGCGTTTACTATACGTAACTATCTCTTCTCTACCTTTACGTCTTACCCTCTATATTAATATTACCCTATATACTTTTAATAGGTAATATTCCCTTCGTCTCTTACGTAGTTTAATAACTCTAACTAATATTTAGTTATTATAGCTATATAGTTTATACCTAATATAGATCCTCCCGCTAGTAACCTTCCTCCTACTAGTAACCTTCCTTCTACTAAGAATTATCCTTCTACTACGACGCTTTCTACGTGCTCTATATAGCTAATAGGGCCTAAAAAAAATAGTAAAGGAGCGAGATTATAAGGATTTCTTCTAAATAGATAACGTAAATATTAAAAGACTTTTCTAAATACTTACAGCTACACTGCATAATGAAGTACGTAATAATTTATATTAGATAAGTAGGTCGAATTAGCTAATTAACGTATAAATCGATCGCTTTATTTAAGAGATAGAAGGAAACCCTAATTATCCGTATATAGTACCCTCGTCCCTCTAGCCTAGTTGTATTAAATAGTTAATAGATAGAAAGAAGACGTTAATGGCAATTATTTATAAATTATCTACGGTAGCTAGGCGCGTTAATAAGAAGATAGAGTCGCCGCCTATAATTAGGGATATGCCCTCTAGACTAAACTTAGTTACTTTAGTAGGTTCTCTAGTTTAGAAGACTAAGAGAATAAAGATTTAATTATCTACTAGTAATTAGAAGAAACATCTTTACGATACCGAGAGCCTTAATAGGAAAACTACTCTAGATAATATTTCTATCTATATTACTAGGGTTTTAAATAGAGGAGAAATATAGAAGAAATCCCGTTCTTCTTCGTAACTAAGTTACTACTACCGGCTTTTTATTCTATATAGCGTAATATATCTATCGTAGTAACGATAGACTTCGATTTTAGTCTTCTTCTTATAATCGTAGGCGACGATCTAGTATTATATAACTAGGATTATAATTTTATTTATTACTACTAGAATCGACGATACGAGAGTACGAGAGTAAGATTCTAGTAAATAATTCTCGAGCTTTTTAAACGGTACTTGTATTTAGATAAACTAGAGAGATACTATAATTTAGTATTAAGTCTTGTTAGGTATAGTAGTCTATCCCTCTTAAGGTGCTACTACTATAGTCTACGCCTCTACTAATAAATCTAACGTCTAGTATAGAGAATAAAGTTAAAAAAAACGAGGTCCTAGTTGTCGACGATGCGGCCGTTGCTAATAAAAATAAGAACTAGACTAGTAGTACTACGGGTATTACGGTTATTTATATAACTAAAGGAGATATAGCTACTCTTCCACTCGCCGCGCTACTTTAAGAGAATATTACTCCGACTAATATAGATATATAGAGAGTTCCTATAAGGTGCTTTCCTATCTCCATATATTAGATAGACCGATAAATAGATAATATAAATAATATAGAGTAATTATAAGTTAAGCTAATAATATCTAACTAGTATATACTAAGGTCTCTATCTAGAAAAGTAGAACTAAGTAGTAACGGCGCGCGTGTAGAGTAATTTATAACGGTTTAGATTAATATAAGCCTTAGCTAGAGGCTGAGTCACGTGATACAGCCCTAAGGCTTAGTATATAGTAATATATTTTATACTAGCTCGTTTGTACTTCGCTCCTTGCTTTTATTACTTTAAATATTACGTTACTTAATTTCGATATCTAACGCCTGTTTCACTTAATAAAAGCTCTATTAAGGTATAATGTTAATTAGCTGCCTTAAAACGTCTATAAAAAGGCTATTCCCTTTATAGAGTACTTATTCTATAACCTACTAAGAGCTATTTATATACGGTTAATTTTAACTTCCTTATACTAATAGTAGTTAACTTTAATCCTCGTTTTATTCTTAGTTTCGGAGGTAGACCTATCGTCCTATTCGTCCTCCGCGTTTCGATCGTCGTTTTAGGAGAGAAGCTATTTATTTGGTTTTCGAATAAAGTTTTTTTTAAGCTATTGGTTCAGTAACGCGTTAATTTAAGCTATTTATTAGTACGCTAATAAAGCTATTTACTAGTACGTTACCGCCTAGTTAAGAAGTAAGCTATTAGTTAGTACGTAAGCTATTAGTTAGTACGTAAGCTATTAGTTAGTACGTAAGCTATTAGTTAGTACGTAAGCTGTAGATTAGTAGATTAAGATTTAAGCTATATACTAGTACGTTAATAAAACAGTACGCTACTATCGCCATTTAATACGTGTTTCTTTTTACCTTTTTAAGCTATCGGTTTAGTAGTAGGTTAAGATTTAAGCTATTTACTAGCACGTCGCCTTTAGATAAGAAGTAAGCTACTAGCTAGTATTTTCTTTTTACGATTATAACGTTATCTATATAATATAAGCTATTACTATAGTACGTATACCTTATAGAACGTTTGATTTGATAGCATAACGAAGCTATTATATTAACTAGTAGAGTATACGTTCTTAACGCGTTAGTAGGCTAATTTACTTTCACCTTCTACTAACGTCTTTTTACTTTATTATTACGTTATCTTAAAGCTACGCCGGCTAACTTATTTTATTTATACCGTTTCGTATATATATATTAGAAAGAGGCTATTTATTTAGTAGATTTTGCTTCGTACCGGGGATTTTTATTTATAAGCCGAATTTATAGAGGGTTATAGTTATATTTAAAGTTATAGGGTAGGGCTGTTCTAGAGAAAAATATTAAATTAATTATCTTTCTAAATTCTTTCCCTAGATCCGGGATATAGATAGAGCTCGGAATTATCGCGCGTTAATTATTATAGTATAAGAAGTAGGCCCGTATATCTAAATATTAGTATATAATTAAAAAGGGGGGGCTTATAGGGCTAGGCTATATACTTCGTATTATAGTAGCTATATCTTATTTTTATAAGAACTTTTCACATACCTCTCCGATTTTAATAATTTCTATATTATTAAGCTATAACGTCTAGGGGGTATTAGTAAGTAGGGGTAGTACTAAACACCTCTAATAGTATAATCCCAAATAATCACTACTTTATCAACGCGTTCAATTATTAACAATAACTATAAATATTAATGAAATAAACCTTCAGCATGCCTGCCGCGACTATATAGACGGTGTTTTTACTACTTTAGCCTCTATAGCTCGTGGCTAGGGCGTTTCGTGCTATACTCTCGCTATACGCCTATAAGGGAGACAATATCGATAGATAGCCCACGAATCTCAATAACGTCTATCGATAGTATAAGAAAGACTCTTCGTATAGTAGATCTATACTATAGACCACTTAGGGTACGCTCCAAATTCGGCCTAGGTGCGTTGCTTCGCTATTAGGCTGCTAGGTTAGAACGGTAATTTTAGACCTCTTAGTAAGTAATAGATCTAGTAATTTAAACGTCGAAATCCTAATGTCGTATCCCTATATAGAAGGACAATTAAGCTGAAACGTATACTAGCCTATACTCCTAAGACGTTTAGTAACTATTACGACCTCCTTTTCGGCCTAATAAACGAGCTTAATATCTAAACACGGGACATTTATAATATAGACGAAATGGGTAGTAATCTCAGGCCTAAAACCGACGGTATAGTACTGGGACTAGTAGATAAGACCTATATAACTATAAAAGATAGATTAAATAGGGAATGGGTCACCGTTATAGAGTATATTAGTACTACTAGGACCTATATAAGGCCGTTAATTATTTTTAAAGGCTAGAACCTCTAGCACTAATAGTTCGAAGAAGACACGCCTGATTAGCTATATACCACCTCCAATAAAGGCTGGACGACGAATGGGATCGGTTTAGCCTAGTTATAGTAGGTATTTATCCTAGAAACGCGTACCGAAACGTCTAAAACGCACGATCGGCTTTTAGTATTAGATAGCTACGCTTTACACGCCGACGTTGAATTTATAGACGAGTATAATAAGAATAAGATCACTATTATATTCCTATCGGCCTATACCTCCTACGTTCTTTAACCGCTTAACGTAGCCGTTTTTACGTCGCTTAAGGCTCGATATAAGGCCTATATTTAGACAATGACTAACTTCGAAAACGCCCCCCCGGTAGATAAGCAACGCTTTATATAAGCCTACTCCGAGGCTAGGCAGGATGGCCTAATAGGATCTAATTGTCGGAAAGGCTTTATCGTAACCGGTATATGCCTATAGAATAGAGACAAAGGCCTGTCCTCCCCATTCTGTTAACTATACGTCCCACCTAGGCCTATAACACCTCTAGCGCAAAAATTATAGTTCCTAGAGACCGATCCATCGGTATTAAGGACCCTATAAAGTAGCCGTTGTATCTAATAGTAGGTTATTAGTAATTCATCGAACGAACGTTAGGTTAGAGGTATAGCTAAAAAGGCGGGTAAAAGGATCGACACGTTAGTAGCCTAAAACGCCCAATAATAACGTGAAATTAAGATCCTATAGCAACAGGTTGATCGTCTAAAGAACCCTAAAAAGCGTGCTACTATAACTATTACGGGGAATAATTCAAACGTAGTGTTTGCTAATAAGGTAGCTATTCGACAAGATACTGTAAAACAGCGGTATAAACGCTTTAAAACTACTACCGAAGGCAAATAGTAGGCTATAGTAGCAAAGCAGGCTAAAAGGACTGCAAAAGCAGCTGATAAAGTCCTCGAATTTATATAGGGTGGTTGATAATTATTGTATTGATATTTAATACTAGTGTGTTGAAAGGGTGTTGAAATCAGCTCACTACTACCCCTGCTCACTAATACCCCCTAGACGTTAAATCTTTTCTTTTCTCTTTTCTATAATTTTTATCGTTTATTATTTACTAGGTATTACGATACACGTCTCTCCGCTATTATACTACTAAAAGCCCCTTTTTATAGAAGCGGAGCGGAGCGGAATTCTACTTAATATCTATTTAGTAAGCCTTTTATCGTATAATAATATTTAGTAGCGCCCGACGAATTCTTTCTTTAGGAGTCGATTAAACGACTAATATTAGATATTTTAGTATCGCTAGATAGCTCTTAATAAGCTATATATAGCGCTATAATTTCCGTTAATTATTATATAGTGCTATTGGTTTATATTAATAATATATTCTAGGAGAGAAATAAGGTTATAGGGAGACCCTAACTAGAGAAAAATATCGAATTAATTATCTTTCTAAATTATTACCCTAGATCCGGGGGCGGGTTCTTAGCGGTAGGGTCTACGGGCTTATATTAGAAGTAAAGAATATAGTATAGTTAGATATTTAGATAAAGAGTATAGAAATAGGCCTACGGGCACTTATAACTATACTACTAGATACGGTAGTAACTAGGGTAATAGGTACTAGAATAACTCTATCTTTAACGATTAACGTACTTTTACTATTTAGATAGGTAAGTAGCTTACTAAGGCAAACCTAAAGTATAACGGCCGTAATAATAGAAGTAGAAGCGCTTTAGTAAATAACGCTTCCGCTTTAGCTTTTAACGCTAATCCTAAAAAGAAGATCGTCTATTATAACGATCCCGAGTAGAATTAGATATAGCCGTACGTTACCGGAGTACTAGATTATAATAGAAGAAAGAATTTCTAGGCAATAGTAATACGTTAATTTAATACCTCTATTTAGTAATACTCCTATAATAGAGTAGTTAATTAACTAATACAAAACAAGCTTATTTTATAGCTCGTTCTTAAGTCTAGTTTTTAGCTTACTTTATAGCTACTTTATTTAATTTACTTTTAATACGTTTACTCTATATAATAAGCTCTACTAATAGTACTCTAGTCTAATACGGATCTAGACTATACTAACGACCTTACCACTTATAGCTATAACGTATTACTTTCTATTATAGCTTAAGCTATATAGTACTAAGAGTAGTACCTTTTTTAATTATTATAAGGAATTATTATAGAACGGGAGTATTAAATGGCTAGCCTATAGTTAGGATCCTTAGTACGTGATTAGCACGTGCATGCCTTAGCGTTTAATATAATAAATAGTTACTTTCACCTCTCTATAGCTTGAATAAACTACTATATATTACTAATATTTTATTATTAAGCTATTTGGTAATACTTATTCTTTTATATACGTATTAATATAATAAGATCTAATTCTAAATAGAATTAATTAATATAGACTAATATATAAATTACGTTAGTCTAACGCCTTCTTATATATACTAGTCTTAGAAGAATTAGTAGATATAA
>Ga0160427_10001903_pt1 | contig 12727 bp, 12 predicted proteins | sample SolpanmetagenomL_FD_108194 | JGI IMG/M metagenome (GOLD analysis project Ga0160427, IMG submission 108194) | Solar panel surface microbial communities from Lawrence Berkeley National Laboratory, California, USA - L | ecosystem: Engineered > Built environment > Solar panel > Unclassified ...
CTCGCTGACAGCGTGAGCATCGTGGCGGCGGTGGCGATCTTCAGGATCTTGGACATGGTTCCTCCAGGTGCTTAAGCCTGAAGGGAAGGGGATCCACTGGTCGTTGTTCCAGCGGCCCCGGTGTAGCAACTCCTCGCGCCAAGGCACGCAGCATCACCCCCTCCGGTCCCGGAACCGGATCCCGGACCCGCCGCTGTTCCCCGGAAGGAACGCCGGGCTGGCGATCAGCGTGCGGAGCCCGCTGCCGCTACGTCGGCGGGGGCTGTGACAGCCGCATTTGCCCAGCCGTCAACGGGGTACTCCCGCGCCGCAGCCTGACGAGCGCCCGATGGCTGCGAGCACGATAGGTGTGTCGCTTGCGGGCGCTCACCCCTTGATCGCGCGCAGCCGGCATTCCGGGGCCTGGGAGCCCGGAGGCCGAGCCAAGCCAGCGCGGCGAGACGGGAGCGCGAGGTGTGGCTCTGATCGACGAACGGAGTAGGTCGGCGGGGGGAGCCGCCTCGAGCCAGTCGATCTGCCATCAGGTCCGATGAGGAAGGCCCGCCCCTTGTGTTCCAGGTGCGAGCTTGTTGCGACGGCGCCGACGGGGCCGCACCTGAAGACGGCGCCGCTGCTCCTCCGACGCTGGGCCTCCAGCCCGTCGCGGTCCGCCACTCCGGCCGCGATGGTTGGCGGATCCTCGGGACCCGCCGGGGTCTCAGCCGTACCGCGCGCGGCGTCGCCACGTCCGATCACGAGCGATGGGTAACAGCGTGACGTCCCACGCGGCCTTATCGTCTCTCGTCCCCTAACGGGTGGCTCTGTCTGCCCCCACATGCTGTTCATGATCACCTTCAAGCCGAACCCCCACACGCTGCGCGTGACGCCCTCCGCGAAGGAGCCGGGGCGGTTCGACTGGTCGATTACACGAGACGCTGTGGTCGTGCGCCAATCGGCTCGATCCTTCGGATCTGAAGGGGCTTCGGAGGCGAACGGCGATGCGGCGTTCCGGGAGCTGACATCGCTCTGGCAGAATGCGCGGTAGATGACCCTATGGGCGGCGGAGGGCGATCTGCGGCTGGCAAAGGCTCCTGCGTAGCCTGGGAGAGGCACATCTCGATCAGCGTCACGTCAGCGCCTTTCCGGACCGTATCCCTGACGAGCTGCATGCCGCTCGCGGGATCTTCGGCGAGGACCGCGTAGAACAGAGTGAGGCGGCACTCCCCTGCGTCCTCGTCCGGGCACGCGGCCTTGACGATGAAGGCCGTCTCATCTGGCTGTCTGAGTGGCAGAGTCTGTGTTTCCGATTCGCTGCAACTAAGGCGCGACCAATTTGGTGGCCGACAAGCGCTTCGTATTCGCAGCGACGTGCTCGCGGTAGCGAGCGATGACGGTTTCGGGCGAGCCGCCGAGCATCAGCGTCGCCATGGCTTCACCGGCGGCGTGAACCTTCTCGGTCACCATCGACTGGGCCTCGGCCAGTCCCTCTTTGCCGCCCCAGGCCAGACGAACTAACCGCAGCTCAACGACACGTTGTGCCTCAACGGCCAGCATCATCGACGAGAAGAAGGGATTGTACACGGCACGCTCCGAGCCGCGGCAGGTGCCGCCAAGGTCAAACTCGGCCGCCACCGGGAATGATCCTTCGCACGCGTGCATGTCTCATTTGCGTTTAAGCACCGCCGATCCACGGATTGGGGTCGGGTGGACGCGTTCGTTTCACCTCTGCGAAGCTTGTCCGCCGCCGCCTTCGGCGCCGGGCAACGGCAGTCGGTTTTTCACGAGGTACTTTATCCCGTGATCGAATGAGAGATCATTGTCGCCGCGAATATCGACGCTGTAGGCCTGCTCAGGCGAATTATCTTTCAAATTCTTCACATATACGTTGATGTTGAGGATCAGGTTCGAGACTTTCTGGATCTCCCCCGTGATCGCCACGTCCGCACCAAGCCGGCGTGCGAAATCATCCGCGCAGCCACCGCATTTGCGCAGCTCTGCGCCCTTGGCGACATCCGCTTTGACGGGGGCTGTCGATACGATCACGTAGCGGCCTGTATCTTTGAGCTGAGCACGCAGCAGATCGCTTAACGGGCCGAGGCGAGCCAAGTCCGCGTCGGTAGGTCCCTGAGCACCGAGATTGGCGAGTTGGAAGTCGAAAACCGCGGCTTTTGACGGTTCGGCGTGGGCGGCCGTGGTGGCTAACAGCAGCGCCACGGTGGTAAACATCCTGTGCGTTCGAACTTTCATAAGCGTTCCCTCAATGATCTGTCGCTGCTCGGGGAACGCGTGAGCGGAACGATCAGTGCGAACCGGTGCCTATCTATTTCGCTTTCGGAACGGGATCCCAGCCACGTCTTCGTCCTCGGGGAGGAACTCCGAGCCGGCGGTGATCACAACAACTCCACTCGGCCCTGGACGGCCAAGACTGGAGGCGGCCCAGGATGCCTGGCAGCACGGGTCGCTTCGCCCGCTCGCCGATTGACTCGGCGGCTCCTCGTCGGTCTCAACTGTGCTGGCCGCGATTCATGCGCCGCGGTCCTGATCGGGCTGGACGCTCGGCTACGCGTCTTCCGGTGTCATGGCCGGCCGCATCGCTGGATCATCATCCCGGGGCAAGCGATCAGCGTCGCGCGCGGCGAGCGCACTACCCTCCCGCGAGGCTGACGTGGCGGGCAGGCACGACCGCCCTACACTTACAATCTGAGGATGCCCCTTCAGCCCGCTACAGCAAGCAATGATGCGCGACCCGCCTCCGTTTACGTTCGGTATCGCCTTGGTGCCGCGGGCACGCGCCCGCAATTGGGCTCTCGTCGAAACACTGCTGAACCTCACGCTCGCGTCGGTGCTGGCGCAGACCGATGCGGATTTCCGCGTCCTCGTCGTCGGCCACGATCGACCGCGAACCGACATGGACGGCGACGCACGCCTGAGCTTCCTGCCCGCCGATTGGCCCGTGCAGGCGACCGGCCCCAACAACGACGACAGCGGCCGGAAGAAGCACGCCCTCAACGACTACGTCTTGGCGCAGGGTGGTGGCCTGTTCATGCTCGTCGATGCCGATGACTGGGTCGATCGCGACACTGTTGCTGCAGCACGCGCCTGCATCGGACCTGGGCACGTAGGTGGCTTGATCCAGGCTGGGGCGATACTGGACTTTCAGAGCCAGCGGATGGCGGCCCTGCCACATCCCGGCATCTTTCCCGGCGAGTTCCATCGGCTCTGCGGCACGAGCACCGTGGCGTCGCTGCGTCCCGATGCGGCGGACCCAGTCCGCCGCGACCCGTTCAGCATCTTGCGCTCTCACCATCGATGGCTCGAAGTCGCGCAGGAGCATGGCGTGCAGCTCGCCAGCCTCCCGATCTCCGCGAGCTACCTCATCAACACATCCGAGAACCATTCGGACCTGTATGGACCCCACCTCGCCTGGCGCCGCACCTTGACGGCGGCAGTCAACGAGCAGGGTCAGGCGCTGGATGATGCGCTCGCGGCGCCCTTCGGGCTCGGCGCGGCGTCCGTTCGTGCCGCGGCCGCGCGCTTCTTTCACGCCGATCCGGATGCACGCGTCATCGCCTAAGCACGTTCTGCAGCTGCGCAGCGTAGCGCGCACCCGAGCGTCGCAGGCGCCCGCCTTCATCAGGGTCGTACGCCGCGTCAGCCGCCATTGCGGCGGCCCCGAGCTGAAATGCGAGATAGCACGGCGTCAGGAAGGCGAGCAGCTCGCGATCCACCGGACGCCCCGCTTCCTGTGCCACTATCGCCATGAGGCGAGCTTGCCCGGCACTGGATAGCGGCAACTCCACGCAGGCGCCGACGATGTCCCAGGCGATGTCCTGACAGCCGACGAGATCGTGGGCGGCATGGTGGTCGAGGGCGTCGCACTTGAGAAGACGCCCGTCCGGCTTCAGCAGGAACTCCCAAGGTTGCATCCGGCCATCGATCTCCGTGGGATGCGACCGCTCTGCGAGCACCGCGAGGCGATCGGCGGTCCAGCTATCGAGCCTGCCCGCCCAGTCGGAGCCGAGGGCTTCACCCACGTTGTGGCGAGCCATCGCGAGGAGATCGCCGAGGCTTGCACCACGATCTGGCCCGCATGCGAAGCAGCGCGCTCGGAATCCAAGATAGCGTCCGATCTGATCGATGTAGGTATCCGGCGCGACCCGGCAGAGATCGAGCGGTCGAACGTCTTCCATCCAGCGCTCGATGATGAAACCGTGGCGGTAGCCGGAGACGGGCGGCGTAAACCCCTGGGCGTTCAGAGCCCGCGCCCGGTCCAGCTTCGTGCGGCCGGGCAGCCCGAGCCCGGCGAACTTGATGAGCCAAGCGCTGCCACCGGCTCTCAGGAGGAACTTGCGCTTCTCCTGCTGCGCGTTGACCGGCGGCCACGCATCCGTGTCTCGGCCCTGCAGCGTTCGCCAGCTTCCGCCCGAGATCTCCACGAGTGGCGACTCGACCGGACCGACGAGATCCGCAACCCAGCTCGTGAGCCCGCCGCGGGCCAGAACCACATCCTCGAACCGCGCCACGTGGCGCCTCATACGGGGCCACCGCGCCCGGTGCCTTTCTTCCGCGTGCGCGCCTGGGGCGCCAGGATGGCTCGGGAACAGTGCGATCCGATCTTCCGCGACGCCGCACGCGCACAACCTGTCGATGACCGCGCCGAAGGAGCTCCCGGACAGACCTGGTCCCTCGTCCACAATCGCGAAACCATCCTGATGGGGACCGGGACGGCCTTGGAGGTCCGTGAGATCGTTCGACACTCTGCGCCGGAATGGGTGCCCGGACGGACGCACGGTGAGCAGGCGCTCCGATCCCAATCCGGATGCCACCATCGCTCCGAGCGGAACGCCGATGCTCCGGATTCCGATCACGTTCGTTCCTGGTCCCAAGCCGGAGCGCGCAGCAGCGATCGCGTAACTTTCTGGGTAGAGCGCGTAGAAAGCGAAGCCTTCAGCCCAGCGCGTCGTGATCCGATCCGGCAGCTTCAGCGCGGCGAGCGGCGTCATGTCGGGCGCGTCGAGTGCGCGTTCGAAGCCCGTCCGCCACGAGGCCCAAACCATTCGCGCCAGCCTCATCAAGAAAAGGCTTGAGGCATCCTGCGCGCTTGAGGTTGCGTCGTGACCGTGTTCGCTGAACGCCGCGTCCGCAATTCCTTGGACGAACTCTCCGGCTACGATGAAGGCCGTGACGAGCGTGCCATGACGGGCGAGGCCCGGCGGCTCATCCGCCATCTCTCGCAGCAGCGCTACGACGGTATCGAGCTTGTGGTTCGGATCACCTGTCCAATTGGACTTGCCGTAGACGAGCATACCTGCCGCTTCACCGAGTCAGATTTACGCCGGAGCACCAGAGCATGGGCAACGCGTGTCTGTCGTCACTCCAGGTGATCGAGTGCTGCGGTGAGGCAGAGGATCCGAAGCGGCCCGGCCGCTTCCGGCCAACTCCGGTGGGCCGCTTTGCGCCCATCCCGGCCGTTCCGCTGGGTCCGTGCGCGGCGCCAAACCCAGCGTGAGACGAGACCAGGAGGCGTAGCAGCCTTATCCCGACGAACGGCGACCAAACGCCCGAGGTCGGCGACTAGGTTCTCAACGGCTCCGGGTGCCTCTCGTCCGGAAGGGTCTTGCGGACATGGTACCGGACGATCTCGGCGCTGAACGGCTTGCCGATGAACGTCGCTCCCGCCGGCAGGTCGCCGGGCTCCGGTTCCGCTTGCCCGGAGGCGACCACGACCGCGATGTGTGGCCAACGCGCGGCGGTCTGTCGCGCCAGATCGAAGCCGTCCGCCTCCCCCGGCATATGCACGTCGGTGAAGAGCAGGTGAACCGCCTCGTGATGCCGGTCGAGTATTCCCAGGGCCTGGACGACGTTCATCGCCTCCAGCACCTGGAAACCCGCATCCTCAAGGATGGCGGTGGCCTCCATCAGGATCAGGGCGTCGTCATCGACGACGAGGGCATGGGGCGCGTCGCCCTGAGCGTCATGGGTCACGAAGTCCAAAGTCTGCTTGGACGGGAAGGTTGCCTGTCAACCGGGTCGCGGTCTCAACAAACCGCTCGGCCCAGAAGGCCCTGCAGAGCCAGATACATGCTAGGCTGCAGCGCGATCGCTTGCGCGCCCCCCGCGGCCGCGACCACCGCCGGACCGCATATCGCTATCGCCATCCGGTCGGTCTCGGACCACACCGGCTGATGACGCAGCCTCGGGAGAGCCGAGATGGTCACGCCGCGCTACGCTGAGCAGCGCTCCGCCCGCGCCAAGGCCATCGGATTGGGCAAGCCGGGCGCAACGGCAGAGGGCGCAGTCAGACGCCGCAAGGCCGGTTCATGATGAGGTGATGGGCTATGGAGGCTCTTCCTCAAGACGGTGAGTCAAGTGCATCAGTGGATTCTGCCAAGCTGAGACATCGCCATGAGCTTTCCCGGGACGGGTGTGTTCCATCTTCGAGGCGTGGTCGATTGCGGTGCATGAGCGGTCTTGCGAGCGGCAGCGGGCAAATCATTCGTCATGCCCAATCGCATGCCATCCGCAGAGCTACCAGTCGGCCGTCTCGCCGCTTGGAATTCCGCTGGAAATCAGCGCCTTGGAAGGATGGCGGTGGCCGCCTCATCCAGACTTTGAGGTGAACGCAAATGTCTTGCGCTTCCGGGGGAAGCTGATCGCGCGTCGACGACAGAGTGTTGCCCCGACAGCCGGAGCATGACGGCAGCACCCACGGCAGGAGACCGTCCGCTCTTCCGGCGGACCTTCTCCGAAGCGGCGCTTCCGCGTTTAGCCCGCGTCGGCCACCACATGTAGCTCGCGTGGGTGCCTCAGGGGTGTGGATTTCTGCCGGTCCGCTCTCGGGCGGCAACGCCATCGAAGCGGACATTGCCGTCCCGCCCGCTTACGACCCAACCCAGTGGTGCGGGTCACCAACGGCGCAACCTGAAAACAGCCCTTCGACGCCGACTTCTCGGCGCACGACGCCGTGTGGCCCGTCTGCCGGAACCCGGAGCAGCCGGTGACTTCGGCCGGGGCGGCCCGCCGGCAACCGATATAATCTCTGGCGATCGTCAAGGCACGATTTCTCCGAAACCTTGCAGCTTGACCATTGCGAAAGCTACGCTCCGGCCCGGCGCCGTCGAAGTACGTGCGCTGCGCAACGGGATCTGCAGGCCGACGCACCGACCAACGGCGCGCGGCGGCGCCCCGAGGGAGGTTGGACCATGGCCGATTTGTCGCGTCGTACGTGGCTCGGGCTCGCTGGCGCCATGGCGGCCGTGGGGCCGGCCGCCGCCGTGCCCGACCGCTTCGACCTGCTGATCAAGGGTGGGGAGGTCATCGACCCGAGCCAGTCGCTGCGGGCCAAGCGTGACGTCGGCATCCGCTTCGGCGTGGTGGCCGCCCTCGAGCCGGACATCCCCGCCGAGCGCGCCAAGCAGACGATCGACGCCTCCGGCAAGCTCGTGCTGCCGGGGCTCGTCGATCTCCACGCCCACACCTATCCCTACGGCTCGGCGATCGGCATCCCGGCCGACGAGACCGTCCCGTTCTCGGGGGTGACCACCGTCGTCTCGGCGGGCGACGCGGGAGCCAACAACATCGCGGCGCTCCGGCGCCACATCGCAGCCCAGACGCGGACGCGGATGTTCGCGTTCATCCACATCGCCAACAACGGCCTCTCCGCCTTCCCGGTGGCCGAACTGTACAACCTCGACAACGCGCAGGTGGAGGCCTGCGCCCTGGCGATCGCCGAGAACCCGGATTTCGCCATCGGGGCCAAGGTCCGGATGTCCGAGAACGTCATCATCAAGCATGGGGCCGAACCGCTGAAGCGGGCCATCCAGGCCTGCGAGATGTCGGGGCGGCCGGCGAAGGTGATGGTCCATATCGGCGGCGTCGAGACGCCGGCGCTGATGAGCCAGATTCTCGATCTGCTGCGGCCGGGCGATATCCTCACGCATTGCTACTCGGGAGCGCCCAACAGCGCCGGTCAGTTCACGAACATCGTTCAGGACGGCAAGCTGCTGCCGGCCGCCCTGGAGGCCAAGCGGCGGGGCGTCGTGTTCGACATCGGCCATGGCGGCGGCTCGTTCGACTTCACCGTCGCCGAGGCTGCGATCGCGCAGGGCGCGCCGCCGGACACGATCTCGTCGGACCTGCACGTGTTCTCCGGCAACACCCCCGGCATGCCGTTCCTTCCGGTGGTGATGAGCAAGTTCCTGCCACTGGGCTTCAGCCTGGAGCAGGTGATCGCGATGGCGACCCACAAGCCGGCCGGGATCATCGACCGCGTCCCGAAGCTCGGAACCCTGCAAGTCGGCGCGCCCGGCGATGTCTCGGTGATGGAATGGATCGAGCGCCCGCTCTCGATGGTGGACACCCGCAACAACCGACGCGACGGCAAGGGCTTTCTGACGCCGGTGCAGACGGTCAACAACGGCGTGCCGTTCGGCCGTCCCTACCAGTCGCCCTTCTCCGTCCGCTGATCCGCGGAGCGATGAGGGCGACACGCCGTCTCCCGGCGCGCCGCCCCAAGTCTCCGAAAGTCTCGAAAAATCAGGTCCGCGTCGCGTGCCGGGGCCGGCGTTCGGCCCCCACGGTCACGTCGCCGATCATCGGGCCCATCGGCCCGAGGCGGACCAGCCCCGTCTCGTTCAGTCAGTCTGCTGACGGGCGGAAGGGTATTGACGCGTACGTTGCTGCCCCGGCTTCCCATGACCCGGTGCGGAGGTTCGCGCATACAAGCCTACGCCAAAGCCGAAACTCGGCAGCGTTTAAGGCCCTGCCGGATCAGGATGCCAGCACGAAGTCTGCGCCTGCAAAGCCCAATCCGACCATGAACAGGCTCCCGCCCATCACCTCAAGGATGGCGCGGTAGCGCGGGGACCATAGGGACCCGGCAGCCATGCTGACGCCTGCCACGACACAAAACACGCCCAGCGACATCATGATGGCCTCCGCATCGATCAGCGACAGGAGGGCTACGGCTGCGACGCTGCGCAGTTCCTGCGCGTTGAGGCTGTCGACAGATCAATCTGCCGCCGGAGGGCCACGCCCCTCCCTCGACGGGAGGCAGAGCCTCTACCGAGTGGCCGCTGTCAGATCACCGCCAGCTTGGCGAGTTCGGGGACCTGCAGGCCCGGGTCGAACAGCGCGGCATGACCCACGTAGTACAGGGCCAGGAAGGCCGCCAGGGCGGCCCCGTACCAGGCGGGTGCCAGCAGCGCCTGCCGGGCCCGCACCGGGACCCGGGCATCGTCGGCGGCGATCCCGAGCAGCACCACGATGATGCCGGAATGCCCGATCGCGTCGACCTTGCCGAACTCGAAGACCGCCGAGACGAAGATCGCGGCCAGGATGATCGCCGCGCTGCGGCGCACCAGGGGCGTCCAGATCAGCGCGAACGCCAGGGTGAACTCGATGACGCCGGCGGCCTGCATGAACAGCGCGGGCGTGGCGCCCAGGGTCATCTCCGGCTTGGCCGCCAGCAGCGGATCGGTCCATTGCGGGTAGGCCCACTTCTCGATGGAGGCCCACATCAGCGTCACGGCCGCGGCCCAGCGCACGAGGTCGAGGGGGCGGATGCCGAACGGCGCGAGGTCGAGGCCGCGCAGGATCAGGTAGGCGGCCACGCCCAGGAACACCGGATAATCGGCGAGATGGAAGACGCCGTACTGCGCGGTGGCGAACGCGAAGAGGAAGACGAGGCCGAGGCCCGTGACCGGCATGGTCCGGCGCCAGATCAGGCAGGCCGCGAGCGCGAGCTGCAGCCACGATATCCAGGCCACGTCGGTCTTGAGTTCCGGGGTGAGGATGATGCCGCCCAGGCTCCACAGCGAGACGAAGAAGAAGCCGAGGGTGCAGCGGACCAGCAGCTCGGTGTCGGTCCGGATCCGCGTGGTCACCCGGTCGAGGGCCCGGAGCAGCGCGCCGCCCAGCGGCGTGCCCTCGGCGAGGCAGCCCAGCATCAGGCAGACGAGGGCGAGGCCGGTGAGCCACTCGAAGTCCGGGCACAGCACCTGTTCGAGGCCGCGCGGCTGACCGGCCACGTCGTAGGCGCAGAACCATTTCACGTGCGCCTCGGCCGCGCCCGTGGCCGCGAGGAGCAGCAGCGGCGCAGCGAGGCCGGCAAGCGTGCCGGTACCTAAGCGACGTATCGGCCTGGGCGCTGAAACCCGAACCATGATGACCTCGGAGGACGTAGCGGGTACCGGCCCGCCTACGTATTTCCTCAAAATCGGGCTCTCGCGTCAACGAACCATTAACGAAGATTAGGAAGTGGTTAACGGCACAGCCTAGAGGCAAAACGGTACGCTGCGGAGCGGACGCGCTTAATTGCTGGGCTGCGTCCTGGCCGCTGCAGCCCGCCTATGCCCGACCGGCTCGGCACCCGTCTCGAATGCCCGACGGCGCACAAGCGCACGCTCATCCTGGCGGCGGCCGAGCCCGACGGCGTACCGACCGAGAGCGCCCTGCATCAGGTCGCAGAACCGGAGAACGTGATCGCTGCGGTCGAGGCGGAGGGGGCGAAGGAACCGAACGGCTGCGGCGGAGCTCCTGTGACGTTGAGCACTCGTCGCTCGATGCAGGCTACGGCCCCTCGGTCGCCAGCGCGCGCACCTTGAGGTCATCCAGATCGACCTCAGCGCCCTCCGATGAGGTCACGCGCACTGTGTATCCGCTCTCCTGAAGCTCTACGGTTTTCTCCCAAGCCTCCAGGGCGGTATCGACTTGGCTGCTGCTGGGTCCGGCCTGATTTGCGGCGTTCGTCCCGGAGATGATGTAGCCCATGGCTCCCTCCTGCTGGCTGCCGAGCATGCCCTGGCCCTTCCTGTGGGTCGTCGGCCTGGCCGTGGTGCGCGGATATGGGCTTAACATGGCGAGCGGCGGGCCAGTGTCGAGGCGGAGCCCTGATCAGGAAGCCAGTCGAGCCGCAGCCGCGCGAACGCGAGATCCATAGTGGGCTTGCCGTAGAGCGTGAGCGGCATCGGGCTGTGATGCGGGCGACACGCGCAACGGCTCCACGAGCCACCGGCCCGTTGCTCCCACTGAATACTCGTGCCCGTTGCGCATCCAAGTCGACGATGAGTACAATCTATCGTTGTAGGCGCCGAAGTTAACCGTCCACTTAGGACATAGTTAATCTAGCCCGATTATTATTATTGCCAATGTGTCGGGAAGCGGCTGACCGGGTGTAGTCGGAAGTCACTGGCCCGATGCTGATCCGGCATCGGGCAAGCGCTATGGGCTACGCCACCCTTCACGTCGTCCCGGCTTCGGGGAAGCCGAATGCTCCTGCCACTCTGGCAGAGGTCTCCGCCCTGACCGAAGAGGTCAGACGCATCGCGCAGGACAAAGCCGGCCGCATCCAGCAGATCACCGCTCAGACCAAGATGCTGGCGCTGAATGCCCTTATCGAGGCTGCTCGTGCCGGGGAGCAGGGGCGCGGCTTCTCCGTCGTCGCGCAAGAGGTGCGCGCCATCGGTAGCGAGGTGGAGACCCTTGCCCGCGAACTGGAAACCCATCTCTCGACGCGGGTGAATGATCTGCAGCGCGCTGTCGATGCCATGGCTGGCCGGGCGCAGGATGAGCGCCTCGTCGATCTGGCGCTGAACGCCGTCGAGCTGATCGACCGAAATCTCTACGAGCGCACCTGCGACGTGCGATGGTGGGCGACGGACGCGGCCGTCACCACCTGCGCGGCGGCGCCGGACGCGGCCGCAGCCGCCTACGCCACCCAGCGCCTCGGCGTGATCCTGTCGGCCTACACCGTCTATCTCGACCTCTGGCTGTGCGACTTGGAGGGACGGGTCCTCGCCACCGGGCGACCGGACCGCTACCCGGATGTGCGCGGCCGCAGCGTCGCCGGTGAACCCTGGTTCCGGGAAGCGGTCCGTCTGTCCTCCGGAGACGATTACGTGTGTGCCGACGTGCGCAGGGAGACCGGCCTCGGCAACGCGCAGGTCGCAACCTACGCGGCGAGCGTGCGCGAGAGTGGTCGGGCGAACGGGCGGCCAGTCGGCGTGCTGGCAATCCACTTCGATTGGGAGCCGCAGGCGCGCGCGATCGTCGAGGGGGTGCGTGTGTCGCCGGAGGATCGTGGGCGGACACGGGTGCTGCTGATGGATGCGCGCCGACGCGTGCTGGCGGCTTCCGACGGACAAGGTGTGCTCAGTGAGACGCTGGCACTCGATCCGGCAGGTCGTGAGTGCGGTGTAGTGCGAGACGTTGGCTCAGGTTCGGTCCAGGCATACCACCGGACCCCCGGCTATGAGACTTACCTCGGCCAGGGCTGGTACGGTGTAATCCTTCAGCGGGGAGCGTAGAGGCGGCCCCTAACGACAACGGCGCAGCAACCTGGAAAGGCGCTGCGCCGCTGGATCGGGCTGCCGAGGGGGCGATAGCAGCCACGTGGAAGAGCTACGCGCGAAGTGCGTTCCGCGATGTGCGTCCGAGCACAGCCCGCTTCAGGAGTCGGTGCCGTTCAGGTCCTGAACAGAAAACACCCCGGGAGCGGGTGCTCCCAGGGTGTCGCCGACCTCGCGGCCAGTTTGATCGGGCTGGGGATGCGAAGGCCAGCCGGACGGCTGCTCTTCTGCGGCGAGGGGCGATGGGGAGGACCAGCTACCCTTCGCCCTCTGCCGCAACTCCCGGGACAGATACCGGGAGCAGCTCGACCGGATCTCAGTACGAGCCGAACTTGTAGTTCAGGCCTGCGCGGACGACGGCGAACTCGTCGGAGCGGCGGCCGACCGGGCTGTAGAAGGCC
>Ga0160427_10001904_pt1 | contig 12727 bp, 12 predicted proteins | sample SolpanmetagenomL_FD_108194 | JGI IMG/M metagenome (GOLD analysis project Ga0160427, IMG submission 108194) | Solar panel surface microbial communities from Lawrence Berkeley National Laboratory, California, USA - L | ecosystem: Engineered > Built environment > Solar panel > Unclassified ...
AAGCACGACGGCCGCTGCATTAAGGCTAACCAAGGTGAGCAGCACGCCATCGGTCAAGCGCTCGGCCGTCGTCTGGCCGCCATCGTGATAGTCAAGGAGCTGGTGAGTAGCTGAGCGAAGCGCGGGAAACATTGGGAGAAGTAAAGTATAGGAAGTAGCAAATCGAAAGTAAGTAGCAGGAAGGTGGCAGCCAGAGAAAGTGCCCGAAATGGTGTGTTAGCGAGCTAAATCGATGGTAGTAAGCGAGACTGAACCGCTATTTCTTTGGTAGCTCCTAGTCGAAAAGTGGCCAAGCGAGCAGGTAATCCAGCAAAACCACTACATTTAGCCTTCACAATCTTCTGCGCGCTATGAATGACGACTTTGACCACCGAGAACCGGGTAGTACCAATCTGTTTGCAAAGACCTTACTCATTCTTTACACGGGCCTGCTAGCTTTCACCAGTGGGAAAGTACACGCTACTAATTCGGCCTCAGCCGGTGCGCTACCGCTAGATGAGGACTTTGTATCCCGGCTGCGCCGGCTGAAGTACAAGCCGCAATTAGTACTAAAGCTGAATCTGGCCAATCCACTTGCCAGCAAGGCGATGATGCATACTTCCCATCGCTCGCACAGCTCCCATAGCTCGCACTACTCTTCTTCGAGTGGCGGCCATAGTTCGCACACGTCGCATAGCTCTCATTATTCCTCCTCCAGCTATACGCCCTCGTCGGGCAGTAGCAGTACGCCCTCGTACTCGACGCCTTCGTACTCGACGCCTTCCTATTCAACCCCCTCGTACGCCACTCCCCGTGCGCCCGCTACCCGGCGCCGTACTACCAGTAAGACCAGTACTGTCTACCCGCAGGTGACGACAACTACCTACGCCTTAGGTGACCGAGTGCTCAAGCTCGGCGACCGGGGCGTGGATGTAGTAGCTCTGCAGCAACTGCTTATCCTCGCCAGCTACGACATAACGGCCAGTGGCGTATTCGGACTAGCTACTAACGCGGCCGTCAAAGATTTTCAAACTGCGCAGGGTCTGCCGGCCGATGGGGTGGTCGGGGCTCAAACGCTAAGTGCTCTGCAACAATAGTTAGTGATGGAATTACACGTACGACCCGAGGGACTGGAAGTGGTGGTGGAAGTGGCGCAGTACAGTGAAGTCACGCTGCACAAGTGTTTTTACTGGTACACACGGGACTACCGCGTGACAATTCAACCGGTGCTGGCTGGTCAGGTGCGTGTTCAACTGGTCCCGAAGGAGGGAAGTATCCTGGATATGCCCGCGCTGCAAAGTCAGGTGCACAATGACTTGCTGGATTTTCGGCTGCGCGAGTTGATTGCGGAGGAGACCCGTCCGATACGCGAATTGCTGGTAGCCAAAGCCTTCGCCCACTATGCCCCGGCCCAGCCACTGACGGCCGTCATTTCTGACCCCGTCGGCTTTCATCCTCTGGCCTCCGGCAACTGATGCAACCTACGCTGGAGCGCGTGACGCGCAAATTCAAGGACCTATCGGCCTATGCGCCAACTGCCCCCTACTTCCTGCTACCTTTTCGCTTCCATGTACTTACGCCCGAGAAGGAGTTGCTGGTCAGCGAAGTGGGCGACTACCTACTCGTGCCCCGCGGCACAGTGGCGCGCCTGGTAGAGCGAGACCTGAGCTATACCGATGACCCGGATTTATACGCTGACCTGCTGGCTGGCTTTTTTATTACGGACGCGCCGGAACTGCCTCTATTGGACGTACTAGCCACGCGTTACCGCACGAAAAAGGCTTTTTTGGAGAACTTCACGGCCCTGCACATCTTCGTCGTTACCCTACGTTGTGAGCATACCTGCCACTACTGCCAGGTGTCGCGCGTCACGGCCGATAAGGATGCCTTCAACATGGCTCGGCAGCATCTAGACCAAGGCATCGCCCATATGATGCACTCGCCGAACCCCCACGTGACGATGGAGTTTCAAGGCGGAGAGGCCTTACTTGCCTTCGAGGTGATTCAGTACGGTGTGGCGGAAGCCGAGCGACTGGCCGTTATCCACAACAAGCGTATCACCTTCGTTATCTGCACCAATCTAGCAGTGGTCACGGACGAGATGCTCCATTACTGCCAGCAGCACGACATTTTACTGTCCACCTCGCTGGATGGACCCGCTGCTATTCATAACGCCAACCGGCACCGGCCCAAGCGTAACAGCTACGAACTGACGGTACAAGGTATTGCGCGAGCGCGGGAATTAGTGGGCTACGACCGAGTATCAGCGCTGATGACCACCTCAGCCTTGTCGTTGGAGCATCCCTTGGCCATCGTAGACGAATACGTAGCCCAGGGCTTTCCCAGCGTTTTCCTACGGCCCATCTCCCCCTACGGCTTTGCCCTGCGCCACGACCGCAAGAACAAGTATGCGACTGACGCCTTCCTGATCTTCTACAAAACAGCGTTGGCGCACATTCTCGACTACAACTTTCGGGGGCACTTCCTGCGCGAGGACTACGCCACTATCATCCTGCGTAAAATCTTGACACCCTTCTCCGTGGGCTATGTGGACTTGCAGTCGCCAGCAGGGCTCATTAATAGCGTGGTGGTGTTCAACTACGACGGGGCCGTGTATGCCTCGGACGAGGCGCGCATGCTGGCCGAAATGGGGGACCTCACCTTCAAGCTCGGGCATTTGGATACGCACTCCTACGAGGAGCTATTCTATGGCGCTACCGCGCAGCAAATAGCCGGCGCCTGGTCTAACGAAGCGCTGGCTGGGTGCTCGGAGTGCGCCTTTCAGCCCTACTGCGGGGCGGACCCCGTGCTGCACCACGCCACCCAGGGCGACATGTACGGGCACCGGCCGACGAGTGTATTCTGCCAAAAAAACATGGAAATCATTCGCTACCTGTTCGAGCTGATGGATGCTGACCCGCGCATCGAGGCCATCTTCCGGCGCTGGGTAGCTGACTTTAACTAATCTACTGGTATGCTGCATTTACGGGGTACGGCCCATCACTTCGACCAGCCGCTGGTCGGCACGGTCACTCGCCAGCCAAGCGGGGAAGGAGGCCATCAATTCTTAGTCGTGGACGCCGGAGACCCGTACCCGACCAGCTATGTCTACGGGGCGGTGCTGACGGCCAGTCCGTCCTTGCCAGCGGCTTGGACTGGCCCCGGTCTCACGCACCTGCTAAACCTAGACCAATTGGCCGAAGGCGACGTCGTTTCGCTCCAGCCTACGGGGCAACTGATTCGGCAGTACCAAGTGGATTCAGCCCAGAATTTTCTACTGGCCACTGAGCGCTGCAATAGCAATTGTCTCATGTGCTCGCAGCCGCCGAAGGACCGCGATGATACGGGCTATCTGCTGAGTCTCTATCGCCAAGTGATTCCGCTAATTCCGGTTACGTGTTCTGAGCTAGGGATTACTGGGGGCGAGCCGACCCTACTAGGTGATGGCTTTTTTGAATTGCTCAGCCTATGTAAGCAGCATTTACCTGCGACGGAACTTCACTGTCTGACTAATGGGCGCAGCTTTGCCTGGCGCGAGTTTACCGAGCGGCTGGGCGAGTTGTCAGTGCCCCAGCTGATGCTAGGCATTCCGCTCTATGCTGACCACGCCCCGTTGCACGACTACGTGGTGCAAGCCAAGGGGGCCTTTGATCAAACGGTGCGCGGCTTGCACGAGCTGGCGGCCGTTGGGCAGCGGGTGGAAATTCGGGTCGTGCTGCACCAATTGACGGTAACACGCCTGGGGAAGCTAGCGCGTTTCATCTACCGCAATTTTCCCTTTGTCGAGCACATCACCTTCATGGGGTTGGAAAATACGGGTTATACGCCACACAATCGCGACAAGCTCTGGATAGACCCGGTGGACTACATGCTGGAATTAACGGAGGCAGTGGAGTTTTTAGCGGCGCACCGATTGCACGTTTCTATCTATAACCATCAGCTTTGCCTGCTACCCGAACGACTCTGGGAATTTGCGCGCCGCTCTATTTCGGACTGGAAAAATGTGTATCTACCCGCCTGTGCCAGTTGCGCAGTGCGCGAGCAGTGCGGGGGCTTTTTTGCCTCCAGCCTTACCCTGCACAGCCAGCACATTCGGGCCATAGCATCGGCTGGTGTTTTAGAATCTTAGTAAAAAAACTGCGTGCTTACGCTTTCTTGAAGGGATTCTTCTTGCAAAAGAGCGAATTTACACGTTAAGCTCTCAAAACTCTTTTCTAGTATTATAATGTTAAGTATTTATCATAAGTCTAAAAAGCCAAAATGCCTTGTCATTTTCATCCATGGCCTTCAAGGCAGTGAAGCAACGTGGCTGAATACGAAAACAAATTTTTTGTTTAATACAGCATTAGCAGCAGATAAAGATTTAAAGCAGAAAGTCTCGTTTGGGCTCTTTAACTATTACTCTAAGATAGTTACTCCTCCGTCCACGGTTAAGCAGGGTGTTAAACTATTTAATAAAATGTTTGGCACACCTGATAAGATTCGCCTTAATCTTAATGTCGAATCTATCGCTCAGCTTCTCCTCACTTATTTAGAGGAGTTTGCCTCCGAATATGAAAGTATAGTACTTATATGCCATAGCATGGGCGGATTAGTAGCTAAGTCGTTAGCTATTAGCTACGGCAATAATGAAGTTGTCAAAAAAATAGGCCTTATTATTTCGTTAGCTGTGCCACATAATGGTTCTAACTTAGCTCTAATAGGAACACTTATGCCTAATATTCAACTCGATAACTTACAACCCCTTAGTAATTCGATAATCAGTTTAAATCAGGCTTGGATTAAAAATAAAGATAATAATCCATCCATAACGTATGTAGTCGGCAAGTATGATACAATAGTCCCTGATAGCAGCGCTGTGGGCTATGAGGTTAGTACTCAGGAAATCAAATACTGTGACGAAGACCATGAGTCAATATGTAAACCAACGTCTGACGATGCTTTAGTTTATCGAACAGTCAAGCGTTTAATACTGAATTTTATTTCCAGAAAAAAATCTGAAGAAGTTCTTGAAGAAATAACAACTACAGATGACTTCGAAGATGAGTTATTTGTGCTAAAAATGGTAATCGCTGATGTTCATAATACTCTTATTAATAATGCAAAGCAAAGGTTTTTTGATGCAGAGAGAGCTAGAAAGGCAATTTTGATATTAGGCTCACAAAAAAAGGAATTAGAAGAACTTTATAAAAAGATTGGCCAAGTATATGTAAACGAGTTTGGCAAAGTATTAAGCGGCAATTTAGAAGGTGGTAATGCTCTAGTTAACGCAGTACATGAGAAAATTACAGCCGAAGATATGCACCTTTTAAAATCTATAGAACGATTAAATTTTACTCATAAAATAGGTATGGTTCATCAACTAGCTAATATCGACAAGGATATTTGGTGGGCTCAGGAACAATCTATTAAGACTATTGAAGAATTCAAAAAGCGTAAGACTGAGAACTTATGATGTTTTTCAATCCTGATAGCGAAATAAACTTAAATATGGCGAGGCTTCTAATATTGGTAGTAGGCACGCGCCAAAATAATGAAGAGTTCGCATTAAATATAGATAGGCTTGTAACATATGACTTTCTTTCTAGAAATCCTGTTGTTTTAGCAAGATTACTAATCCAACTAGGTAAAGCCGTTAAAATAAATGTGAAAGATTATGAATCAGGCAGTTTGACTGAGACATATATAAATCGTTCAAGCTTGTATGATTATCATAATACAAAAGCAGTATTACAACTTTTGCATAATTATAAGATATTATTACTCAGTAGACTAGATTCACAAGAGGTTTCTATCAAGGCCAGTGAATTAGGAATAATACTTTATTCCGATTTGATTAGCGAATACTTAGTAAGATTTAAAGAAATCGCACTGACTCTAAAGTCACTTAACTCCATTAGTCCATCATCATTACGAGGACACATAAATTTTATTATAAATGGCTAATTTGCTATCAAATCCGAAGTTGCATCTCCGTAAGCTCATCCTTGTGGGTTCTCGAAAATCTTATATCGTTCACTTTCAAAAGGGATTAAATATTATTTATGGAGATTCGGATACTGGTAAATCCAGCATATTGAATCTTATCGATTATTTACTAGGTGCATCACAGGTTTTTCTTTACCCGCAGTTACAAGAGACTGGCAAATACTGCTTGTTAGAAGTAGAACTAAATAATAAGATTTACACAATAAAGCGAGATATATTCTCACCCAATAAGGAAATTGAGGTTTTCGCAGGATTAATAGAAAATATAGATGACCTTTTTCCAACCAAGTATTATCCATCATTCAGACAAAGTGGTGAGCTAGAACATTTTTCTGATTTTTTACTGGCTAATCTCGGACTACCAAATATTAAAATAAAGGAATCACCTTCTAAGGCTGATTCTAAAATGGATAGAATGAGTTTTAGAGATATTTTCAAATTCTGCTATTTCAATCAAGACCAAGTTGGCAGTAGAGAAATATTAAATATAAACAATTATGCTTTAGCACCTAAAACTCGTGAGGTTTTCAAATTTATATTTAATGCGCTGGATTCGGAGATAACCGAAATTCAAGCCGCTATTGCGGCCGCGATGACAAAGCAGAGTGAACTCAACAAGAAACACAATACTGTTGCTTTCTTCTTAAGAGATACGGATTTCAAAAGTTACGAATCTCTACTTCAAACGAAAGATGACATTGATGTTCAAATAGAAGCACTAAATATTGGATTAAAATCCCTTAATTCCGATATGCTTTCTAACTCTGAAATTTATAGCGACACTAGAGCACAGATAGTAGATTATGATAAAACATTATACTCAATGATGGAAGAGGCTGAGGTCGCTAATATAACATTGAGAAACAATATTTCCTTAAAAAAGGAGTATCAGCAGGATATTCAAAAAATAAAAGCCTCCATAGAAATACTTGATAAGGTTCAAATCCCAACTGAGCATGTTTTTCCGTGCCCTATATGTTCAAATGATGTTAAAGTTAATGATATAAGGGCTTCATTTGATGAGTACACAAAGGCTGATATGCAGACTGAGCTCCGTACTTTACAGAAGCGCGTGTTGGAATTAGACACACTTATTAGTCAACTAAAAGCCTCAATTGGTGATAAGCAAACTACATTAGATTCGACTAAAATCAGCGCAAATAACTTACGTAATAAGCTTGATAGGGAATCTAAAGAGCTCGTTTCCCCATTTGTATCACAGGTAGAACAGCTTACATCTCAAAAAGCTACTCTTCTTGAACTTAAACGCTCTACTGATTATCATATAAAAATTCGTCAGACTTTGAGTGAATTAAATAATCAAAGTATGGTATACGACAGCCAAATATATATGCTAAGGGGAAAGCTAAATCTATTGGAAGAAGAAAGCCCCAAAATAGGCGCGATACTCAATGGCTTGGCAGATATACTTCGAGATTTCTTAGCTGTCATTAAGATGAAAGCTATTTATGGAATTAGCATAAGCGAGAAAACATTTTTGCCTATCGTTCGTGATACTGATTATATCAACTTAACGTCTGGTGGGGTACGCACACTTGTGAGCATTGGTTATTTGCTTTCTTTGCTACAATACAGCTTTACTAATTCCACAAATCATCCTGGTCTAGTTATGATTGATACAGTAGGAAAGTATATTGGAAAGACATCTATACATTATACTGATACAGATAATGCTAGTGACCTGTCATATGATATAAAGCAAGGAGACGAAACAAAATACACAGAAATGTATAAATACTTTTTAGAAATGTCTAAGGCGAAGCATTCTCATCAACTTATTGTAGTAGATAATGACTTGCCCTCAAGCCTTGAGGAAGTATTAAAACCCTTTATAATAAAGCATTTCGATGAAAATGGAAGAAATGGTTTACCAAAGGGATTTATTGATGATATTGCTTAGAACTTGATTATAAAGGTACTTTTAAGTTACGACCATACTTCTACCTCTAAAAAAGCCCGAAATAGTCTTTTTCTAAGCCTACAAAAGCGCTGGATGACCTTATATACAGCCGAAAAAGCGTTTTGACAGTCGGTTGCTTTTGTTAATTCCTTCCCTTTTTTAGCCTCGTCATTAGATGAGGAGCTATTGAGTCTTATGTGACCCCTACACCGATGAAACCGCGCAACTTGACATGCTGCCAAGACCATGCGCACCAAGGGGTATTCGGAAGAAGAGAATAAGCACCTGTACCTGCCGCTAAGTTCTCTGCATATAAAAATCTCCGAAAGAGAAAAAACAAACTATTCCTATCTCAGTGTCATTTTAACAACTTTCCTTTGCAAGGACTCTTAATGGGGGCTAATATTATTTGAACGGGTACCCGCAACGCGTCATCGTCTCCGAGATTGCCAGCGTGGCAGCCCTCTTTCAGGAATGGTTGGGCTTTTTTACATATTGTAAAGGAACGTTTACAAGATGTAAAATACAGTACCTTGCGGGAGTTTTGTGCTAACCCGCCCGTTTTGTACTGTGATTGCTCCCCTGCCTGCTGCCCGGACCTATACTCCGTATTATAGAGTGTCTACCCAAAAGCAGGGAAATTCGGGTCTCGGCCTCGACGCGCAGCGGGCTGCCGTGCGTGCCTTCGTGCAGGACCCGTCGCAGCTCGTGGGAGAGTTTGTTGAAATCGAGAGCGGCAAGAAGAACCAGCGGCCACAGCTGCTGGCGGCCATTGCCGAGGCTCGGCGGGTGGGGGCGACCTTACTCATCGCCAAGCTGGATAGGTTGAGCCGGAACGCAGGCTTCATTTTCGCTTTGCGCGATTCGGGGGTGGACTTTGTCTGCTGCGACATGCCCGACGCGAACACGCTTACCGTGGGCCTGTTCGCCGTCATCGCCCAGCACGAGCGCGAGACGATTTCTAAACGCACGAAAGATGCGCTCGCCGCCAAGAAGGCGCGGGGCGCGCAGTTAGGCAGTCCGCAGAATTTTACGACGACCGTGATTGCGCAGGGGCAGGCGGCCATGCAGCGCAATGCCCGCGAGCACCAGGCCAATCGGCAGGCAGCGCAACTGGCCGAACTGTTGCGGGCTAAGGGGCAGACCTTATGGCAAATCGCGGCCAAGCTCAACGAAGCGGGCTACCGTACCCGGCGCGGGAAAGAGTTTCAGGCCACTACCGTGCAGCGATTGCTATCTGCTGCTATTGCTTAACCTGCTCTTGGTGTAGAGCATTCAACTTAAACTAGCTAAGCCGGTGTACAGAGAAATAGGTAGGTAAGCATGCGCTTTACTTATTACTACTTATCTGGGGCCCAACCGCTATGACTCTCTAAGAGATGCCTCAGCAGGGTCTGCTACTTCGAACCTCACTTAAGCCGTCAGGCTTCAACTTGGTTAAGAGTTTGGTACAGATGCTACATGGCTTACCCACCAGATTTTGGATATCGGAACGCCATCAAAAGTGCCTATTGGATGCTGTGAATGCCGATATGAGTTTCTGATACTGTATTTGGTCGTGCTAGCAGCCACCAGCAGACATTAGGCAGCCAGTCCTGGAAAACGCCCGTTTTTTGAGACGCTCCTACCTTCGTTTTCAGGTGAGTGGGGAGCAATTTCTTCAACTGCTTTCAAATCCTTTTATCGAGACTCTATGATGAGCTTAGCTTGATTTCCTACGAAACCTGGGAGTAGGTCAAGTGACTGATAAAACCTCTTAGTTCACCTTACATAAGCATCTGGTAGGTTTGCCAAGAAAAATTAAAGGTCTAACATTCACTTAATCAGATTTATGAAGTAGGTGCGGTATACTCCCTGGCGCCGGTTGGTACGCGACTCGTAGCGCAACGGCTACCAGTTGCACCAGCTCTAGAGCGCTAGACTTTATACGTAGATAACTGGCGGGTATTGCCGGGACCTTTAGGCTGGCTGCCCTGTTATAGCACAAATCCTGACTAACTGCTCACATAAGGTGAACTAAGAGGTTTTATCAGTCACTTGACCAGGCTACGCCAATCCAAGGCCGCTCGCCTTGTAAAGCAGCACCTTAACTCTACTTGTCTGCGTTAATGGTAAGGTCTTGTATCCTATGGGGCTTCTTCGCCTGTAGTAGCTACGCGCAGAACTAAACGGGTGCGGCTGCGGCAAGGCTGCTTAAATTTATAGGAGGTAATCTTAAAGCCGTCTATGCGTACTTAGCCAGCTAGTAATTAACGTTTAAAACAGGTATTTGCATGAATTATATACCTCAATTTCACGAAGAAGAGCAGACCCCCGCACAGCGCTGGAACGCCGTACGGGGAGCCATTGGCATGGGCGCCAGTGATAGGGCCGTTCCCTCGCAGGCTATGGCGCACCTGGAATTGCGCTACATCGCGGGGGAGATTGACCAGACGCAGATGCAAGACGAGGTGCTACGGTGGTACCGGCCTGACATTGCCCCGGCTGCCGACGTGCGCCCGCTGCCGCCCGAACAGCCCGGCCGGATGTACCCCTACGCGACGGAAATGGCGGCGCTAATGCAGCAAATGAACGAGTTGCCACCCTATGTGCCCTACACGGTGATGCCGGAAGAAATACCGTGGCTGGAATAAGTCAGCATAACGCGCCTTTAGTAATCCTAAACCACCTATTTATGAGCATGACAGATAACCTTAGTGAATGGCTTAATAGCCCTGATTTTCAGCAGCAAATTCAGACGCAACTACGGCGTGAGGCAGCGGAGTATAGTACCTTCCTTACTTATCGGGACGAACAAGGCCGGCACGTAGTAGAGTATCCCGGCAGCGGCCAGCTCTACGAGCAGACCGAGGATAGGCAGTTGATTTTGCTTTCCGTAGCGGGGAAGGCAGTCGTACTAGCGGCCCCTATTTCGTGGGTGGAGGCTAAGCAGCGGCAGGCTACGAGCTAGGAGCCGCTGGTCCGGCAGAGTGCCCCGCCAGGCGCAGCAGATGGGCAAGCAAACAGCCATGTAGTTAATTAAATGTGATAAGCTGGTCAGTATTAAGAACGGCAGCCGAAAGTTAGATGACTGGGAGTAAGTTGCATCTTCATTATATTTTCATCTGCATGAAGGTGCCCTATCCCCGCCTTGCGCTAAGCTTTGTAACGGCAGCCACCGTAGCGCTGAGCGGCTGCAACAAAGACGCTGACCCGCCGGCCGCTACCGGACAGGTGAAGTTCCGGGTTGAGAATACGGTAGGAACGCAGCCGCTGGCTCTCAATACCACGGTAGCTACCACCCAGACGGGAGAAACCTTCACGGTCAGCCTGTTTGAGTACTATCTCTCTAACATCAAGCTCACGAAAAGCGACGGGACGGTGTACGTCGCTCCTGACACTTACTTCCTGGTAAACCAGGACAAGCCGGCTAGCCTAAGCTTTGCGGTAGCCGGCGTGCCGGCCGGGGAGTATACTGGCGTTAGCTTTATTGTCGGGGTTGATGCCCAGAAAACCGGGTTCACCGACCCGCTCGCGCTTACCGGTGACCTGAACCCCGCCAACAATATGTACTGGACCTGGAACAGCGGGCACGTTTTTCTGAAGATGCAGGGCACCCGCACTACCGGCGGCGTCAACAAGCCGCTGACCTGCCACATCGGGGGCTACGCTGCGCCCACCAGCGCCATCGTTACGGCCGCGCCTTCCTTCAACGGAACCAAGCTAGTGGTGCGCGCCGACCAAACGCCTGAGGTCGTGCTGGGGGCAGATGCGACCAAGCTTTTTGACGGCCCTAACCCGGTTAACCTGGCCACCTTTACCGGCGCTGAAATGCCCGGTACCCAGGCGATGCAAATCGCGCAGAACTACGGGGCGGGTATGCTGACCGTTAGCCAGATTAAGCCCAACTAACTCCTTGTCGCCCCTCGCCACTGGCTTTGGGAGAGCAGCTTCCTGCTTCTGCTCCAGGGAGCTGCTAGCTTTAATTAGGGAGTAGCTCACCAACGTCCGTCTCGCCGACGGGTTAGAGGTATCCCACCCTGATGCCAAGGCACGGAGGGGCGGTGGCGCTACACTGCCTTTAATTTGTAGCTCACAAAGCGCCTGCCTTCCACGGGTAGGGGCGGCCTTCCTGCTTGCTTCTTTCTGATGACGACTACGCTCGCTGACCTTATTCAAGCCGACCTGCTGGAAGCGCGCACCGTGCTGGACCGGTTTACCGCCGACCCTTCGACCGCGCCCGTGCTGGAGCGGGCCGCCCGCCTGCTGGCGACCTGTTTGCAGCAGGGCGGCAAGGTACTGAGCTGCGGCAACGGGGGCAGCCTGTGCGATGCCCAGCACTTTGCCGAAGAGCTATCGGGCCGCTACCGACAGGACCGCCCGGCCCTGGCGGCCATTGCCCTCACCGACGCCGCGCACCTGACTTGCGTGGCCAACGACTACGGATTCGAATTCGTTTTCAGCCGGTACGTGCAGGCGCTGGGTCGCCCCGGCGACGTGCTGCTGGCCATCAGTACCAGCGGCCAATCTCCCAACGTGCTGCGCGCCGCCGAAGCGGCCAAGGCGGCCGGGATGCTGGTCGTAAGCCTCACCGGCAAGGATGGGGGCGCGCTGGCCGGGCTCAGCGACGTCGAGATTCGGGTGCCGCACACGGGCTACGCCGACCGCATCCAGGAGGTGCACGTCAAGGTGATTCACGTATTGCTGCGCCTGATTGAGCAGCTGGTCGCGTAGGCTACCTTACCAGTTATACTGGCTCAGCGCAACGGCCATGCCGGCTAGCAGATAGAAGGCAAAGCGCTGGAGCTTGTGGGCGGGCTTATGGTGGTCACACATGCGGCGGCAACACGGGGCAGCTAA
>Ga0160427_10001905_pt1 | contig 12726 bp, 8 predicted proteins | sample SolpanmetagenomL_FD_108194 | JGI IMG/M metagenome (GOLD analysis project Ga0160427, IMG submission 108194) | Solar panel surface microbial communities from Lawrence Berkeley National Laboratory, California, USA - L | ecosystem: Engineered > Built environment > Solar panel > Unclassified ...
CGTGATCGGCATCGCTCTGATCACCTTCCTGGCGTGGCTGTTCCTCGCTCCGGCCCCCGCCCTGGGGACGGCACTGGTCAACGCGGTGGCGGTGCTGATCATCGCCTGCCCCTGTGCCATGGGCTTGGCGACGCCGACCGCCATCATGGTCGGCACCGGCCGGGCGGCGGGACGCGGTGTCCTGTTCCGCGACGGCGCAGCGCTGCAGCGCTTGCGTGACGTGCGCGTCGTCGCCCTCGACAAGACCGGCACCCTGACGGAGGGACGGCCGCGGATCACGGATCTCGTTCCGGCGCCGGGCGTCGCGGCGGACGAGGCGCTCGCGCTGGCGGCCGGCCTGGAGAGCCGGTCCGAGCATCCGCTGGCCGGCGCCGTCGTGGCGGCCGCGCGGGCCCGCGGCCTCCGCACGCTCGAACCCGACACCGTCGAGGCTCTGGAGGGATTCGGCATTTCCGGCCGCGTGGCCGGGCAGGCCGTGGTCCTGGGCGCGCCGCGCTACCTCGACCGTCTCGGCATCGCGCCGGATCCCACCCTCATGGCCCGCGCCGAGGGGCTGGCCGAGGACGGGCGGAGCCCGATCCATCTGGCTCTGGACGGGCGCCACGCCGCCGTACTGGCCGTGGCCGATCCCGTGAAGGCCGGCGCCCGTGAGGCGGTGGCGGCACTGAAGGCCCGCGGCCTCACCGTCGCGATGGTGACGGGCGACGATCCCCGCACCGCCGCGGGCGTCGCCCGTGGCCTCGGCATCGACGTGGTGGCCGCCGGGGTTCTGCCCGGCGGGAAGGTCGAGGCGGTCCAGCGGTTCCGGGCGGAGCACGGGCCGGTGGCCTTCGTGGGCGACGGCATCAACGACGCGCCCGCCCTGGCCGAGGCCGATGTCGGGCTGGCCATCGGGACCGGCACCGACATCGCCATGGACAGCGCCGATGTGGTGCTGATGTCGGGCGCCCTGGACTCCCTGGTCGAGGCGCTGGCCCTCTCCCGGGCCGTCATGGCCAACATCCGCCAGAACCTGTTCTGGGCCTTTGCCTACAACGCCGCGCTGATCCCCGTCGCCGCGGGCGTGCTGGTGCCGTTCGGCGGCCCGGCCCTCTCGCCGATCCTGGCCGCGGGCGCGATGGCGTTCTCCAGCGTCTTCGTCCTGGGCAACGCCCTGCGGTTGCGCCGGGCGGGCCAGCGACCTGCGCCGGCCGGCGCGGACGCACTCACCCCGAGGCCGGCATGAGCGCCGCGCCCCTGACCATCGGCGAGGCGGCGCGCCGCACCGGCGTCTCGGCCAAGATGATCCGCTGGTACGAGGCGACAGGCCTGCTGCCGCCAGCCGTTCGGTCGGAGTCCGGGTACCGCCATTACGGCGAGGCCGACCTGCACACGCTGCGCTTCATCCGCCGGGCCCGGGATCTCGGCTTCAGCGTGGACGGGATCGCGGACCTGCTGGCGCTCTGGCGCGACCGCGCCCGGCCGAGTGCCGGAGTGAAGGCGATCGCGCAGGAGCAGATCGCCGATCTGCGCCGCCGCATCGCCGAATTGGAGGGCATGGCCCGGACCCTGGAGCACCTGTCCGATGCCTGCTGCGGCGACGACCGTCCCGAATGCCCGATCCTGGACGACCTCGCCGCGGCGGATCGTGCGCCGATGCCCCGGCCGTCGCGCCGCGGCTTGCCGGGGCGCGGACCGGCGCGGAAGAGCGTCTGAGCGGGGCAGCGTCCTCGCGGTCGGTTCTTGACGACGTTTGAGGTGGACGCGGCCGGGCCACCGCTCGGCGGTCAACCGCTCGTCCGTCAGCTTTCCTTCTGCGGCCTCCCCGAGCGCGGCCGTTGACGACGGCTCTGGCCCCGGCTTTGCTGGGACGGTCGATATTCCCTGGACCACGAGAGCCCCGATCCGATGCCCGTCCTCGAACGGATTCGCGACTTCGCCGAAACGATGCAGGCGTGGCGCCACGACCTGCACGCCCATCCGGAGCTGCTCTACGACGTGGAGCGGACGGCCGGGTTCGTGGCCGAGAAACTCCGGTCCTTCGGCTGCGACGCGGTGGTGACCGGCATCGGCCGCACCGGAGTCGTCGGCGTGATCCGCGGGAAGGGGCGCGCCTCCAACCGCGCCATCGGGCTGCGCGCGGACATGGATGCGCTGCCGATCCAGGAGGTGCGGGATCTGCCCTACCGCTCGACCGTGCCGGGCATGATGCACGCCTGCGGCCATGACGGGCACACGACGATGCTGCTGGGCGCCGCCAAGTATCTCGCCGAGACCCGCGATTTCGACGGCGCGGCCGTGCTGATCTTCCAGCCCGCGGAGGAGGGCGGCGGCGGCGGCGAGGCGATGGTCGAGGACGGGCTGATGGAGCGCTTCGGCATCGAATCGGTCTACGGGATGCACAACATCCCCGGCATGGCTGTGGGGACCTTCGCGGTCCGGCCGGGTCCGATCATGGCCTCCACCGACCGCTTCACCATCACCGTCGAGGGCCGCGGCGGCCACGCGGCCCTGCCGCAGAACGCCGTCGACAGCGTGCTCGTGGCGAGCCACGTCATCATCGCCCTGCAGAGCATCGTGTCGCGCAACATCGATCCGGTGCAGTCGGCCGTGGTCTCGGTGTGCACGCTCGAAGCCGGCGATGCGTTCAACGTGCTGCCGCAGACCGTGACCCTGCGGGGCACCGTGCGCACCTTGTCTTCGGCGCTGCGCACGCAGGTCCGGGCGCGCATCGAGACGCTGGTGGCCGAGATCGCCGCGGGCTTCGGCGCGACCGGCGTCACCGAGTTCGGCGGCAGCTACCCGGTTACCGAGAACCATCCGGCCGAGACGGTTTTCATGGCCGACGTAGCCGCGGCTGTGGTCGGTGAGGAGAACGTCGACCGCGCGGTGGCGCCGATGATGACCGCCGAGGACTTCTCCTACATGCTCGAGCGCCGCCCCGGCGCCTACATGTTCATCGGCAACGGCGACAGTGCCTCGCTCCACCATCCCCATTACGACTTCAACGACGCGGCTGCGCCATACGGCGCTTCCCTATGGGCGCGCCTGATCGAGACGGGATTGCCGCTCCAAGCCTGAGGGTTCACGCCCTCGCCGAGGCCGTCCCGCTCTGGCTGCGCGGGGCGGCCCCGTCCTTAGGGGACCCGCCGGCCAGATCGCCGAGATGCCCCGGATCCCGTTGCTGCCCGGGCTCTACACCCTGACGACCCTGGGCCGGCTGTACCGGCTCGGGGGTCACGTCGACGTCTGGCCCGCCCGATCTTCGGCCTGAAAGCCGCGGTGCCCGCCAACAGGCCGCACGCCCGCCGGCGCCATCGTCATCGCGGGCGCACCGACGCGGAGATCGGGCGCCGCGCCGGGTAGCCCCGCAGCGCCCGCGACGACGCGGCAGCCGCATCACCCCCCGTAGCGCGCCTTCAGGAGCGCGTAGGTCAGCCGCGCGGTCTGGACCTCGCCGCCCTCCGGCCGGCCGGGCTTGGTCGAGGGGTTCCAGCCGTACAGGTCGAAATGCCCGTGCGCCTTCGTCTTCGGAGCGAAGCGCCGCAGGAACAGGGCCGCAGTGATCGCCCCCGCGAAAGGCCCGCCCGAGACGTTGTTGAGGTCGGCCACCTTGGAGTCGAGCAGGCTCGCGTAGGGGGCGTGCAGGGGCATCCGCCAGATCGGGTCGATCGCCGTCCGGCCGGCCTGCGCCACCGCCTCGGCCAGCGCTTCGTCCTCCGTGAAGAATGCGGGCAGGTCCGGCCCGAGCGCCACCCGCGCCGCGCCCGTCAGCGTCGAGTAATCGAGGATCAGCTCCGGGCCGTCCGCATCGGCCAGGGTCAGGGCGTCCGCGAGGATCAGCCGGCCTTCCGCGTCGGTGTTGCCGATCTCGACGCTGAGTCCGGCGCGGCTCGGCAACACGTCGCCGGGGCGGAAGGCATTGCCCGAGACCGCGTTCTCCACCGCGGGGATGAGCACGCGCAGGCGCAGCCTGAGACCGGCGCCCATGACCATGTCGGCCGCCGCGAGCGCCGCGGCGGCGCCGCCCATATCCTTCTTCATCAGCAGCATCGCGGAGGACGGCTTGATGTCGAGGCCGCCCGTGTCGAAGGCCACGCCCTTGCCGACCAGGGTCACGCGCGGGGCGTCCGCCGGGCCCCAGGTCAGATCGATCAGCCGCGGCGCCCGCGGCGAAGCGACCCCTACGGCGTGGATCAGGGGGAAATCGCTGGCGAGCGCGTCCCCCTGCACGACACTGATCGCCGCGCCATGGCGCTCGGCGAGCCCCCGGGCGGCGGCCTCGATCTCGGCGGGGCCGAGGTCGTTGGCGGGGGTGTTGACGAGGTCGCGGCCAAGCGCCACCGCGGCGGCGATGCGCTCCACTTCGGTGGCATCGATGCCCGCCGTCGCCGCGAGCCGCGCCTTGGTGCCGCCGCCGGAGCGGTAGCGGCCGAACCGGTAGCTCCCCATCAGCCACGCGAGGGCGGCCTCTGCGGGATCGGGCGCGTTCTCCAGGCGGAAGATGCCCTCGGGCAGCAGACCCGGCAGCTTGCCGACGAGCAGCCGGTCGTAGGTGGGCGCCTCGGGGTCGCCGAGGCCGTACAGCACGCGGGCGAGGGTGCCGTCCGGGCCGGGCAGCAGAGCGAGGCTGCCCGCCTTCGGCGTGAAGCCGAGGGCCTGCGCAAATCGCCGCTGGGCCTGCTCCAGGCCGGCCTCGGCCTCCGTCCAGGACGCCGTCGTGACCAGGGTCACCGGCACGGCCGGCGTGTCTGCGGGCATCATAGCCGGCCGCCCTGCCGGAGTTCCGGCCTGCGTCGTGTCAGCCTGAGTCATGGGCCTCTCGTGCGCCGGCCGGTCCGCCGGCTTAACCGCTGGTTAGGGTTAACGCTCTATCACCGGCCGGCCGGGAGCGTGAAGCGCGAGCCAGCCTTCACCGTCCCGCCCGCGGAGCGTACCATGATGACGGCCCTGACCCGTGTCGCCACCACGTCGGCTTCCGCGGGACGCCGCGCCGGCCTCGCCGTCGCCCTGCTGGCCGCCCTCGGCCTCGCCGGCTGCAACACCCGCTCCCCGGAGACGACCGGCTCGATCGGCGATCGCGGCGCCCGAGCGCCCGATGCCCGCAAGGAGGTCGAGTCGCTGGCCGAACGCTACAACGCCAACCCGGGCGACGCCCGCACCGCCATCGCGTATGCCCGCGCCCTCCGGGCCACCGACCAGACCAGCCAGGCGAGCGCCGTCCTCCAGCAGGCGGCCCTGCGCAACCCGCGCGACACCGTGATCCTCGGCGCCTACGGCAAGTCGCTGGTCGAGGTCGGCCGCTACCGCGAGGCGATCGACGTCCTCGCCAACGCCCATTCCCCGGCGGCCCCGGATTGGCGCATCCTGTCGGCGCAGGGCTCAGCCTCCGCACAGCTCGGCGAGCAGACCCGCGCCCAGGGCTTCTACGAAGCCGCCCTCAAGATCCGGCCCAACGAGCCCTCGCTCCTGTCGAATCTCGGCCTGTCCTACGCCCTGTCGCGCAACCTCGATCAGGCCGAGCAGACCCTGCGTCTGGCCGCCGACCAGCCCGGTGCCGATGCGCGGGTGCGGGCGAACCTCGCCATGGTGCTGGGCCTGAAGGGCCGGTTCGCCGACGCCGAGGCGGTCCTGCGCCGCGACATGAGCCCCGAGGAGGCGGCCACGAACGTCGCGTCCCTGCGCAAGCTCGCGGCCCAGCCGAATCGGTCCAAGGCGCTGTCCGGCGCGGGTGCGCCGGGGCAGGGGTGACGCGGCGGCGCATCACAGTACCGCTTCGCGGACGCCCCGAGACCTCCGACGAACAACCGCCTTGCCGTCAACCGCCTTGCCGTTCAGGGGCCGCGACGCGGATCCCCTGCGTGACGCCGTGCCAGGACGCCTGAGTGCCGGTCACGGCGAAGCGACCCCGCGCGTCCGCCCGCCACCGTCACGCGCCTCCGCGCCATGCCGGACACGCAAACGCACCTGTCATCACGACACGGTAGCGGCCAGATTCGAAAAGTTCTATATCGTTCCGCGGCTGCGCCGCGCGGCTCCACGGGCGTCCAAATCGCCCCCGCGCATCGTCTCCTGCCCGGGCACTCCCGGGGCGGCGCGCGCCCGTCGGGCGCTACACAGGCCGAACACAGACTTCGTAGCGCAGGTCTTGCCTGTGCGTGTTCGACAACCGCAGCGAGGATAGAACCAGCCGTGCCATCATTAGACAGCTTCAAGGCTCGCCAGACGCTCGAAGCCGGCGGCAAGACCTACACGTATTATTCGATTCCCGAGGCCGAGAAGAACGGCCTCGCCTCGGCGGCCGCGCTGCCCTTCTCCATGAAGGTCATCCTGGAGAACCTGCTGCGCTACGAGGACGACCGCTCGGTCAAGAAGACCGACATCGTGGCCGCGGTGGACTGGCTCGCCGAGAAGGGCAAGGCCGAGGCCGAGATCGCGTTCCGCCCCGCCCGCGTGCTGATGCAGGACTTCACCGGCGTCCCGGCCGTGGTCGACCTCGCCGCCATGCGCGACGCCATGGTGGCCCTGGGCGGCGACCCGCAGAAGATCAACCCGCTGGTCCCGGTGGACCTCGTCATCGACCACTCGGTGATCGTCGACGAGTTCGGAACCCCGAAGGCGCTCGCCGATAACGTCGCGCTGGAATACGAGCGCAACGGCGAGCGCTACACCTTCCTCAAATGGGGCCAGTCGGCCTTCGACAATTTCTCGGTGGTCCCGCCGGGCACGGGCATCTGCCATCAGGTGAACCTGGAATACCTCTCGCAGACCGTCTGGACGAAATCCGAGGACGGGTCCGACGTGGCCTACCCGGATTCGCTGGTCGGCACCGATTCGCACACCACCATGGTCAACGGCATGGCGGTGCTGGGCTGGGGCGTGGGCGGCATCGAGGCCGAGGCGGCCATGCTCGGCCAGCCGCTCTCCATGCTGATACCCGAGGTCGTCGGCTTCAAGCTGTCGGGCAAGCTGCCCGAGGGTACCACCGCCACCGATCTCGTGCTCACCGTCACCCAGATGCTGCGCAAGAAGGGCGTGGTCGGGAAGTTCGTGGAGTTCTACGGCCCCGGCCTCGACGACATGGCGGTCGCCGACCGGGCCACCATCTCCAACATGGCGCCCGAGTACGGCGCGACCTGCGGGTTCTTCCCCGTCGACCAGAAGACCATCGACTTCCTGAAGGTCACCGGCCGGTCCGACGACCGGATCGCCTTGGTGGAGGCCTACGCGAAGGCGCAGGGCATGTGGCGCGACGCCCGCACGCCCGATCCGGTCTTCACCGACACGCTGGAGCTCGACATGAGCGAGGTCCGGCCCTCGCTTGCCGGGCCGAAGCGCCCGCAGGACCGGGTGCTCCTCGACGGCGCCAAGCCCGGCTTCGCGACCTCGATGGAGACCGAGTTCAAGAAGGCCGCCGACCTCGCGCGCCGTTACCCGGTCGAGGGTACGAACTTCGACATCGGGCACGGCGACGTGGTGATCGCCGCGATCACGAGCTGCACCAACACGTCGAACCCCTCGGTGATGATCGGCGCGGGCCTGCTCGCCCGCAACGCCGTCGCCAAGGGCCTGCGCTCCAAGCCGTGGGTGAAGACCTCGCTGGCCCCCGGATCGCAGGTCGTCGGCGAGTACCTGGAGAAGTCCGGGCTGCAGGAGCCCCTCGACGCCCTGGGCTTCAACCTCGTGGGCTTCGGCTGCACGACCTGCATCGGCAATTCCGGCCCGCTGCCGGAGGCCATCTCCAAGGCGATCAACGACAACGACGTCGTCGCGGCGGCGGTGCTCTCGGGCAACCGCAACTTCGAGGGCCGGGTGAACCCGGACGTGCGGGCGAACTACCTCGCCTCGCCGCCGCTGGTCGTCGCCTACGCGCTGGCCGGCTCGATGCAGATCGACATCACCACGGAGCCGCTCGGCCTGGGGTCTGACGGCAAGCCCGTCTACCTGAAAGACATCTGGCCGTCCTCGGCCGAGATCCAGCAGTTCATCGAGGAGAACATCACCTCGGCGCTGTTCAAGTCGCGCTACGCGGACGTGTTCGGCGGCGACCAGAACTGGAAGGACGTCGAGGTCACGGAGGCCGAGACCTTCGCGTGGAACCCGGGCTCCACCTACGTGCAGAACCCGCCGTACTTCGTCGGCATGGAGAAGACCCCGAAGCCGGTGGAGGACATCGCGGAGGCCCGCATCCTCGGCCTGTTCCTCGACTCGATCACCACCGACCACATCTCGCCCGCAGGCAACATCCGCGCGGCCTCGCCGGCCGGCGAGTACCTGCAGTCGCATCAGGTGCGCGTGCAGGACTTCAACCAGTACGGCACAAGGCGCGGCAACCACGAGGTGATGATGCGGGGCACCTTCGCCAACATCCGCATCAAGAACCAGATGGTCCGCGACCCCTCGGGCAGCGTGGTCGAGGGCGGCTGGACGCTGTTCCAGCCCTCCGGCGAGAAGATGTTCATCTACGACGCGGCGCAGAGATACGCCGCCGAGGGTACGCCGCTCGTCGTCTTCGCCGGCAAGGAATACGGTACCGGATCGTCGCGCGACTGGGCGGCCAAGGGCACGAAGCTGCTCGGCATCCGCGCCGTGGTCGCCGAGAGCTTCGAGCGCATCCACCGCTCGAACCTCGTCGGCATGGGCGTGGTGCCGCTGGTCTTCCAGGGCGAGACGAGCTGGCAGTCGCTGGGCCTGAAGGGGGACGAGACCGTCACCATCAAGGGGCTGGCGGGTGAGCTGAAGCCGCGCCAGACGCTGATCGCGGAGATCAAGTCCGCCGACGGCTCGGTGAAGGAGGTCCCGCTGACCTGCCGGATCGATACCCTCGACGAGCTGGAATACTTCCGCAACGGCGGCATCCTGCCCTACGTGCTGCGCTCGCTCGCGGCCTGATCCCTCAGCGGGGCGGCGTTCGCGCCGCACCCGGGTGAGTTCGAGGCGGCGCCCGGGAGGGCGCCGCCTTATTTGTCTGTCAGTCTGGTATGTTTCGCTTGCGCGCAACCTTGTTTGGCGGGTCTGGCGCCCCATAACCCGGCTCCTGAAGTCAGGATGGGATCCCGATGAAGCACCTCAGCAAGACCCTCGCCGCCGCCGGCCTGACAGCCCTGCTGTCGAGCGCGGCCCTCGCCGCGCAGGTCGAGCGCGTCCGCGGCACCATCGACAAGGCCGAGGGCAGCACGCTCACGATCAAGACCGACGACGGCAAGTCGGAGACGGTGGATGTCGGCGGCGCCAAGTTCGCCTGGGTGGTCCCGTCGAACCTCGACGCCATCAAGGACGGCGTCTTCATCGGCACGGCCACCAAGGGCGAGAATCCGATGACGGCCCTGGAGGTGGTGCTGTTCCCCGAGTCGATGCGCGGCACCGGCGAGGGCCATTACGGCTGGGACACGATCACCGACCAGACCGCGGGCGCCGGCGCCAAGGTGAAGAGCGCCATGACCAACGGCACCGTGAAGGCCGAGACTTCGAACGCGCCCAAGGTGAAGAGCGCGATGACCAACGGCACCGTGAAGGCCGACAAGGCGGCCTCCGGCGGCGAGCGGACCCTGACGGTGAGCTACGGCAAGGACGGGTCGAAGGAGATCGTGGTGCCGTCCTCGGCGCCGATCGTCGCCTTCGAGCCGGCCGACAAGGCGATCCTGAGCCCGGGCTCCAAGGTGTTCGCGGTGGTCGCCAAGGACGGCGCCAAGGCCGAGGGCAAGCTGGTGGCCGTCGGCAAGGACGGCCTGACCCCGCCCATGTAACGACGCGAGGGGCCCGCCCGGCGATCCTCGTCGGGCGGACCGGAATGGTCGGAGCGCGGGGCCTGACTCCGCCGCCGCGGGCCATCCCGCCCGCGCCGCCATCGCGCGGTGCGGGGGCGCAGCGGAAGCCCCCAGATCGAACCGCGTCCCGGGAGCGCGCCGCCGAGGCTGCTGCGGAGCCGTTCGGGATCATAACGCGGGGGGGACGATCCCCGATCACGATGCCCGGCGAAGGGTGTCGCCGGGCTCGCGTGGATCAGCCCTTCAGCGCGACCGTGAAGTCCGCCTCGGTCTTCGTCCGGATCTCGTCCTCGGTGACGCCGTCGGCGAGCTCGATGAGCCTCATGCCGCCGTCGCCCTTCTTGTCGATCTCGAACACGCCGAGGTCGGTGATGACGAGGTCGACCACCTGGGTGCCGGTCAGCGGCAGGTCGCAGGCCTTGAGCAGCTTCGGGCTCTCGGTGCCGTCCTTGTTTCTGGCGACGTGCTCCATCACCACCACGACGCGCTTCACGCCCGCCACGAGGTCCATGGCGCCGCCCATCCCCTTCACCATCTTGCCCGGGATCATCCAGTTGGCGAGGTCGCCGTTGCCGGCCACCTGCATGGCGCCGAGGATCGACAGGTTGATGTGACCGCCGCGGATCATCCCGAAGGAGTCGGCCGAGGAGAAGTAGCTCGTCGTCGGCAGGGCGGTGATGGTCTGCTTGCCGGCGTTGATCAGGTCCGGGTCCTCCTCACCCTCGTACGGGAAGGGACCCATGCCCAGCATGCCGTTCTCGGATTGAAGCTGCACCGACATGCCCTCGGGGATGTAGTTCGACACCAGCGTCGGGATGCCGATGCCGAGGTTCACGTAGAAGCCGTCTTCCAGCTCTTTGGCGGCGCGCGCCGCCATCTGCTCGCGGGTCCAGGCCATGATGTTCGCTCCCTTCCCGTCCGATCAGTGCGTGCCGCCGCCGGCGGCGGCGGCCGGGGTGCTGTCGCCGCGCTTGCGGGTCGTGCGCTGCTCGATGCGCTTGTCGCGCGTGCCCACGTCGATGATGCGCTTCACGAAGATGCCGGGCGTGTGGATGGTGTCCGGGTCGATCTCGCCGGGCTTCACGAGGTGCTCCACCTGCGCCACCGTCATCCGGGCGGCGGTCGCCATCATCGGGTTGAAGTTGCGCGCGGTCATCCGGTAGCGGAGGTTCCCCTCGGTATCGCCCGTATGGGCGTGGACCAGGGCGAGGTCGGCGAACAGGCCGCGCTCCATGACGAAGTGCTCGCCGTCGAACTCGCGCACCTCCTTGCCCTCGGCGACCTTGGTGCCGACGCCGGTCTTGGTGAAGAAGGCCGGGATGCCGGCGCCGCCGGCGCGGATGCGCTCGGCCAGCGTTCCCTGCGGGTTGAACTCGATCTCCAGCTCGCCGCCGAGATACTGCCGGGCGAATTCCTTGTTCTCGCCCACGTAGGACGAGATCATCTTCCGCACCTGGCGGGTGTCGAGGAGCTTGCCGAGGCCGACGCCGTCGATGCCGGCATTGTTCGAGACGACGGTCAGGCCCTTGACGCCGGAGAGGCGCACCGCCTCGATCAGCTCGTCGGGAATGCCGCACAGGCCGAAGCCGCCGCACATCACCATCATGTCGTCGCGCAGGAGGCCGGCGAGCGCCGCGGCGGCATCCGAGTAGACCTTCTTCATCGAACCGTCCTTTTCCCGCCGGACCCGACCGGCCGAAATCTTTGGGAAGCGCGTTTCCTCGCGCCCCCTGTCGGCGATTCCCCCGGCGAAATCCAGTGCCGTACACCGCAACTCCGTGCGGCCGGCGGCGATCCGTAACCCCCGGCGGCAGGGGAGGGGCCGAAGGTCCTGTGCGGAGCCGGCAGACAAAACCCGCGGAGGACGCTACAACGCCGCCTCGATGAGCAGAGCCTGCCGGGCCCCGCGACGGCTTGAGGGGGCCTGGCGCGGCCCCGGCTTCCGGCCGCGACCGCGGCCCGTCCGGAGCAAGATGTCGCCGCGCCGCCCTATCCTCTTCCTCGCCGCCGGGAGCGTGGTCGTCGCTGGTCTCGGCCTGCGCGACTGGCCGGTGGATGCCGTCAGGGCTTCCGCCTTCGCCGGCCGCGCCTTCGACGCATACGGTCTCACGGTGACCGTCGAGGGGCCGGCGAGCCTGACGCTGCTGCCCCTGCCGCGCCTCACCCTGGGCCGCGTCCGCGTGGCGGCGGAATCAAACGGGCCGCCGCTGGCGGCGGACGGCCGCCTGGTCCTCGACTTCGATCTTCTGAGCCTGCTCGCCGGGCGGGCGGCCGTGGGGGGGCTGCGCCTGGAGGGCGCCCGCCTCGCGCGCGACGCCGATTGGCGGACGCCCCTGACCCGCCTCGCCGAGCAGGCCCGCGCCGGCGGGACGGTGCGGCCGCGCCGGATCACTCTGAGCGCTGCCCGCCTCGACGGTGGCGATGAGGCCCGGGACATCGACCTCGACCTCGCATGGCCGTTCTGGAGCGCCGCGGCGGAGGGCCGTGCGAGCCTGACCTGGCAGGGCGTGGCCACGCGGATCACCCTGGCGAACCTGCGCCCGGCCGACATCGTCCAGGGGCGAAGCAGCCCGTTCTCCGCGGAGGTCGCGTGGCCGGGCGGGCGCCTCGCGGCGGACGGGACGGTGGCGCCCCCGAGGCCCGGCGCTGCGCTGCCGGTCCTCGCCGGACAGGTGCGGTTCGAGACGCGCGCGCTGCCGGAGTGCCTCACCTGGATCGGCCGGGACGTGCCGCTCTCGCCCCTCGCCGGCGCTTTCTCGATCGCCGGGCGGATCGAGACCGCGGACAGGTCGGTGTCCTGGCCGAGCCTGCGGATCGGCCTCGGCCAGAACGTGCTGGAGGGCGCGGGCTCCGTCGCCCTGGGCCCCGGCGCCACGCCCCGCCTCTCCGTTCAGGCGACGCTGGCGGCCGAGACCCTCGACCTCGCGCCCCTGGTCGGTGACTTCAGGCAACTCCTCGACCGGGAAAGCCGGCCGCTGGC
>Ga0160427_10001907_pt1 | contig 12716 bp, 10 predicted proteins | sample SolpanmetagenomL_FD_108194 | JGI IMG/M metagenome (GOLD analysis project Ga0160427, IMG submission 108194) | Solar panel surface microbial communities from Lawrence Berkeley National Laboratory, California, USA - L | ecosystem: Engineered > Built environment > Solar panel > Unclassified ...
CAACACCGGCGTGACCGACGCCGCCGTGAAGGCGGCGGCCAACTTGCAGTCGAATGTCTGTTTCTTCAGCGGGGCGCAAAGCCTGGTGCTATACGATGACTCCGACACGCTCGACATCATTGGAGTAGTGGGCCGGGCACCTACCGGCGGGGCCACCGGCTGGGCCGTAGCGAGCGGCGGCACTACCATCAACAACTCGCTGGTGCGCCTGCCGGCCACCGGGCGGGGCAACAGCCGCTGGTTTGGCACGGACGGGGCCGCTAACACTTGGAAGGCCCAGGGCACCGATAACTTCGCCGGCATCGGCAGCTACGCGTCTACGGCCTGCGCTACGGTGCTGGCCGGGCGCAGCAGCCAGCCCGCCGGTCGCTTAGAGTTGTACCCTATTCCGGCATCCGGTGAAATTAAGGTACAACTACCGGTGAGCACCCCGCGCGCCGCCACCATCGAGGTGCTCGATGCGCTGGGGCGCCCGGTACGGCACTTCGCCGCCGTGCTGGGCGGCACCACGCCGGCCACGCTGTCGCTGGCGGGCCTGCCGGCTGGCCTGTATGCGGTGCGCATTCGCACGAGCGAAGGCCAGTTTTTGAGCCGCTTGGTGGTTGAATAACTGGTGCTCTCGCTAGGCTAAAATGCCCCTGGCTGCTAATGGCCAGGGGCGTTTTTGTTTGAACTGAGAAGCTGACGGCAGAACCAAGCGGCGCAAATGCGCCCTGCCTCACCACCGCCCGTGCTGCTGCCAACGGCGGCACTGCCCCCGGTGGTGCGGCTATCTTTGGCCAGCCAGCCTGCCCTTCGAAGGCTGGCGCTCGTAGCCGCTCTACCGCTTCCTACCTTGACCCCTACTCCTAAACGTGCCGCGCCGGGCTACCTGGCGGGGTTTGACAACCTGCGGGCGCTAGCTGCGCTGCTAGTGTGCTTCCGGCATTTTTCCAGCTTGCTGCCCGAGCGCGAGCGCGTGGATGCGCTGCGCGAAATTGCCAACCTGGGGCCCACGGGCGTGTACTTGTTTTTTGTAGTGTCGGGCTACCTGGTGCCCTACAGCCTGCTGCGGCAGGGCTACCGGCTGCCCGATTTCGGGGCCTACCTCAAGCGGCGGTTTGTGCGCATCGGCCCGGCATTTTACGTGGCCACGCTGCTCACGCTGTTTCAGTGGGCCATCATCGACAGGTTTGTGCACGAAGGCCCGGCGTATAGCCGCGAGATGAGCCTGGCCCGGCTGGCGCACAATTTTCTCTTCACCATCCCCTTCACGCACTACGACTGGATAGTGGGCACGACCTGGACGCTGGGCATCGAGTGGCAGTTTTACCTGGTGCTGGGGCTGCTGTTTCCGCTGCTTTTTGGCGGGGCGCAAGCCAGCTGGCAGTTTTTGGCGGTGTATGTTTTGCTGGCTGCCCTAGGGCTGGGGCTGCACCCAGGGCTTACGTTTCTGGCGTTTTCCTCGCTTTTCGCTTTGGGCGGCGTCACGCTGCTGTGGCAGCGCGGGCAGCTGCCGCTGCCCGGCTACCTGGTCAGCCTGCTGCTCTTTACGGGCCTGACTACCTACCAAGTAAGCCCGTGGGCGGCTGGCGTGGGGCTGCTGACAGTGCCAGCCATGCTGTTTGTCACGCGGCCCATTTGGGGGCTTTCGGCCATTGGCCGAATTGCCTATTCCTTCGCCCTCACGCACATGCTGGTGGGGCGCACGGCCGAGTTTGTGCTCTATCGCCTGCTCCAGCCCACTTCCGACGCCGGCCGCCTGCTGGTGCTGGGGCTCTGCCTGGCGGCGGCGCTGGGCGTGGCAGCGGTGTTTTACCGCTGGGTCGAGCGGCCGTTTATGCAGCTTTCCAAGCAAATGCGCTAGCTATTGCGCCTTCATGGAGCCCGCAGCAAATGCGCGCGGGGCGGCTACTCGCGCACTATGCGCTGGCTGAAGCTGCTGGCCGCCCCCTGCACCCGCACTAAGTAAAAGCCCGGAGCCAGCGCGGCTAGCCCCACTGCGCCGCCCCCGGGGGCCAGCACGGCACGGGCCACCAGCCGCCCCTGGCTATCAAACACCTGCACGCTGGCCGGCCCAAACGCCACCGGCAGCCGCACCTGGAGCTGCTCGCGCGCGGGGTTTGGATACACCTGCCCGCCCACCGGGCCGCCGCCCGCCGCCACGGCCAGCACCACCTGCTGCTGATACGCAACGGCCACCGCCTGGGCCGAGGCTTGCAGCTCGGCCAGCGTGGGGGCTACCAGCACGGCGTAGGCTACGGCCGCCGAATCACCGGGAGCCAGGCGCGGCACCAGGGTGCTAAGCACCTGCGCCGCATCGGTGCCAGCCGCGGCGGTGCCTACCTCGCGGTGGGCGCGGCCGAAGCCGCCACTCAGGGCGAGGTATTTTTCGGCGGCGCTAAAGCCATCGCCAAAGTAGATGGGCGAGCCGGCGGCCGCCTTGGCATCGAGGGCATACACGCCGGGCGGGCGGGCACCCAGCACCTGCACCCCCGCGTAGAGGCGCGGCGTGAGCGGGTCGTAGCTATAGCTCAGGCGGTTGATAGAATCCCAGCGCACCACGTTGCGGGTGGGCTCGCCGGGCAGGTCCCAATCAGTAAACAAGCCGGCGTAGAGGGGCTTGAGGGTGTCGGCGGTGAGGTTGGTGAGCGAGTAATCGAGCAGGATAACGTTGCGGCGGGCGGCGGGGCTGGCCCAGCTTTGGGCGTGCTGGCGCACGCGCACGCCCACCGAGCGCGGCCGCTGCGAGTTGGGCAGCGAGTCGCGGAAGGTGCCGCGGGCATCCTGGTCGGCGCGCGGGCCGGGCGCCACGAGCCGCACCTGGGCCAGCGTAAAAAACGACTGGCGCGCCGTACTGTTGGTGATACGCAGGCGGTCGGCCACGCGGGTGGGGGTGGTGGCCAGCAGCAGGCCGCCCTCGCTCAGTAGCGGGGTGCTACCCCGGTAGCTGGCGCCCAGGCCCACGGTGGCCGTGAGGTCATCATAGCCCAGGCTGCCCCGGCTGGTGAGGCTCAGGCTGAGGTCGCCGGCGTTGAGCTGCACAAAGTCGGGATTCAGCAGCACGTCGGTGTACTGGTCCGACTGGTAGCCGTTGTTGCCAGTGAGGTGGTAGCGCAGCGTGGCTGTCGTGTTCAGGGGCACGCCGCTGGCGGCCACCGCCAGCCGGAAGGGCGCCGCCGCATTGGTGGCCTCGCCGAGCGTGGCCAGGCTGCCCACCACAAGGCTGCCTTGCTTCACGGTGAGGTAGGGCGAGAGCGAGGTGAGCGTGACGGTGAGGCCCGCCACGGGCAGCAGCAGGTTGCGCACCTGCGTGGATAGGCGAATGGTGTCGCCGGGGGCATAGCCGGCGGGCCGCACCGGGGCCAGGGTGCTGGCCACCACCCGCGCCTCGCGCTGGGTGAGGCCCGCCACGGCCCGCGCAATGTTGAGGCGCCCGGTGCCGAGGTAGCCCACGTACTTGGCATTGGCCGGCACGGCGAAGATGCTGGCATCGGCAGTGCGGCGCAGTTGGGCCTGCACTTGCTCGGCGGTGAACTGCGGAAAGCGCGTGCGCACCAGGGCCGCCGCGCCCGCCACCTGCGGCGACGAAAACGAGGTGCCCGAGCCGCTCCAGTAGTCGGCGTCGGGGTTGCCGGCGGCCGTCACGCTGCTGCTGGCCCACACAATGACAATGCCCGCACCCGGCGCCGCCAAGTCGATGCGGCGGCTGTAGGTCGAGAAGCTGGCCTTGGCATCGGTGGCGTCGGTGGCGGCCACCGACAGCACATGGTCGTAGGAGGCGGGGTAAAAGCGCAGGTCGGCGGGGGTGTTGCCGGCGGCGGCTACCAGCACGGCGTCGCGGTTCACGGCGGCGTAGGTGCACACATCCTGCTCAAACTGCGAGTAGCCGCCCGGCGCGCCCCACGACATATTAATGACCCGGCAGCCGTGGTCGGCTGCGTACACCACGGCCTCAAACCCGGCAAATGACCCGGTGCTGGTGCCCGCAAATATTTGCAGCGGCAAAAACTTGCACTGAAAGCCCACCCCGGCCACGCCCTTGCCATTGTCCGTTTGGCCCGCCGCAATGCCCGACACCTGGGCGCCGTGCCCAATGCCATCGTTGGGCAACGGCTCGTTGTTGTTATTGGATAAGTCCCAACCGTGGAAGTTGTCCACGTAGCCGTCGCCGTCATCATCTACCCCGTTGATGGGGTCGGCGTAATTGTATTTTACCTGCCCCCGCAAATCCTCGTGGCTGTAGCGAATGCCGGTATCGGTGATGCCAATAACCACGCTGGAGTCTCCCTTCGTAAAGTCCCAGGCGCGGTAGGCCTGCGTCAGGCGCAGGTGGTATTCCTTATTGGCACCCGTGGAGTCGGCCAGCGGGTCGTTGGGCAAATACAGGGGCTCGCGCACGTAGAGCGGCTCCACGTAGGCCACCACGCCGGTGGCCAGCAGCCGGGCGCGCACCTTAGCCAGCGGCACCCCGGTGGGCACCGCTACTTCCAGCACCCGACGCAGGTCTACGCTGCCCGGCCGCTCGGCGCTGGGCGGCAGGGTGTTCGGGAATTTTTGGTGGATGTCCGTCGTGCCTAGCGCTAGCAGCGCGGGGCGCACCGCCGCCAGCTCAGCGGTGGGGGCACCGGGGGCTTCGCGCAGCTTCAGCACGAAGCGGCCAGGCAGCGTGGGCGGCGGCCCCGGCTGAGCCACCGCAGGAGCCGCAACACCGGCCAGTAAGCTCATCCACAGCAGAGTAACTAGTAATTTCATATCTGAACGAAGAGGAAAGAAGGCGCCTCGTAAAGGTACTGGCAGCCCGGCTACCCACCTACGTAAAAAAGTGGCCGGCCCCTTTCGGAACCGGCCACTTTTTTAGGCAGCGCAGGCAAAATCTACTTGAATTTATAGTTTTTAGCGGCGCGCACCGTCTTAAATTTTTCGGGGTTGTGGGCTTTCAAATCCAGCATGGGCAGCGGCGGTGGATTGTGGCGAAACCTCATGTGGGAATTACGCCCCTCGGTTTCGTTGGCGTGGGCAAAGGCGCGCTTGCTCGACCCGTGCGGGCGGTGAGCGGCCGTGGCAGCTTCGGTCGAAAGCAGCGCACAGCCCAGCAGAAGAAAGAAAAAGGATTTCATGACGAGGAATGGCAAAAGTGAGCACCGGCGGGCGGCGGCAGGTATAGCTATTTTACGAGCGCTCCTGACGCATAGTTTCGTCAGCTGGTGGCTGACGGCTTTGCGATGACTGGCATCTTCCCAAAAGGATAAAACCGGGGTAGCATTGCCGCAAAATGCCCGTGCGAGCTTTGCCGGCGTTTCGCCCCTGGTCTCTTCCTATGCAAATTCTGTTTCTTTTTCTGCTACTGGGCATTTCGCTGCCGGTGCTGTGCCAAACGCCGACGCTATCCACCTTGGTGCAAGGCCCCGAAGCCAGCGGCAGCAGCCCGGCTGTGCGCGCCTACGCCGACGAGATGCCCGCCTTTCCGGGCGGCGAAGTGGCGCTGCACCGCTACCTACTCGCCAAAACCACCTACCCGGCCGAAGCGAAGCGGCGCGGCCTCTCGGGCGTGGTCGTCATGCAGTTTACCGTCGATGAGCAAGGCCGCGTGCTCGACCCCACCGCCGTAAAAGCCAGTAGCCCCGATTTCACGGCCGAGGCCCTGCGCCTGGTGCGCCTCATGCCCTGGTGGACGCCCGGCCGCGAGCAGGGGCAGCCCGTGCGGGTGCGCTGCACGCTTCCCATCCAGTTCACTTTCAAGCGCTAGGAGCGCCGACGCTTTTATCCCCAATGAGCCACGTGGGGCGGCAAGCCAGCCTCGCGAGCGAGTGGCGCGGCGCCCGAGGCGTAGAGGCCCGCCAGCACGACGCTGGCCGCGCCGGCTAGCTCCAGCAGGTAGTCGGGGTGCAGCTTTTCGGCCTGCCGCAGGGCCTCCTGGGTGCGGCGCACCAGGTGTTGCAGCAGCGGCTGCGTGGGTCCGTGCAACCGCGCCACCAGCGCTGGTTGCTGCTGCAACACGTTGGCCAGCAGCCGCAAGCTCAGCTCTACTTCGCCAAAGGCATCGTCGGTGATGCGGGTGTGGTAGGTGAGCCGCGCTTGCAGCTGGCGCAGGATGACGAGCAAGTCGTTGGGCGTTTGGTGGTAGCCGCGCACGGGGTCGTCTACCTGCTGACGCAGGGCGGCGCGGCGGTCGGCCAGGGCATCGGGGCCTTCGAGCAAGCGGTAAGTTAGCTGCTCGGTCAGTACGGCGTCCTGGGCCACGAGGCGGGCCAGCAGCTGGTCTTTCTCACGCTGGGGCAGGTCGAGGAGGGCGCGGCGCAAGGCCGGCGACAGGGTAGGCATGCCTGCTAATACCGCGGTGGGGCACCCGGCGTTGCAGCGGGCATTAAAAAACCCGCAGCCAAAGGCAGCGGGCTTTCCTGAGCTATGAAAACACGGCTCTGGCGAGCCTAAAGCACTTTACGCAGCGTAGCGGGCCGCCGGATTTAGGCCGGCCGGATTTTTTTACGCCCCATCCATGCGCACGATTTTGGGGGTGAAGGCGCCGAGCACGTCCACCAGCTCACGCTGGCTGGCCATCACGGTCTGGATGTCCTTGTAAGCCATCGGGGCTTCGTCGAGGCCCCCGCCAATCAGCTCGATGCCGTGCGCGGCCAGGTGCCGGCGCACGTCGGCTTCGCCCAGCTCGGCCTTGGCGCGGGTGCGCGACATAAGCCGCCCCGCCCCGTGCGCCGCCGAGGCCAGCGAGGCCGCCACGCCACGCCCCCGCACAATGAAGCCGGGCGCCGTCATGGACCCTGGGATGATGCCCAGCACGCCCGCTCCGGCCGGCGTGGCACCCTTGCGGTGGGTAATGACTTCGCGGCCATCGGCCAGGCGCTCCTTCCAGGCAAAGTTGTGGTGGTTTTCCACCTTTGCCAACGGCTTCTCGCCCAGCGCCTTCGCCAGCCGCCGATGGATGTGCTCGTGGCAGGCCGAGGCGTAGTCGCCGGCCAGGGTCATGGCCGCCCAGTACTCCTGGCCAGCCTCAGTATCAAGGCCCAGCCAAGCTAGGTGCTGGGCTTTATCGGGCAGCTTACACACGTCTTTAGCCAAGCCCGTGTAGTGCTGCGCTACGCTGGCGCCCAGCCCCCGCGAGCCCGAATGCGAGAGCACGCCCACGTACCGGCCGACCGGCAGGCCCATCTCGTTGGTCGGGTCGGTGATGTCTACCAGCCCAAATTCCACGAAGTGGTTGCCCGAGCCCGACGTGCCCAGCTGCTCGGCGGCCGTGGCGAGCTTGTTTTTCAGAAACGGCACCGCGCCAAACTCGTCGCGGTCGAGCACGGCGTGGTCGAGGCGCTGGCCCCGCTCCCACCCCCGCCCGCTGCCAAAGCGCGTGTTATCGAGCAAGATTTTGCGCAGCTCCTGGGTGCGCTGGCCCAGGTACTTGGCCGGCAGGTCAAATACCGACAACGCCATGCGGCAGCCAATGTCCACGCCCACGGCGTATGGAATCACAGCGTTGTCAGTAGCGAGCACGCCACCAATGGGCAGGCCATAGCCGAAATGGGCATCGGGCATGAGCGCGCCGGCCACCGTCACGGGCAGCTTCATGGCCGTTTCCATCTGCTGAATGGCCCCGGCTTCAATGTGCTCGGCCCCAAACGTGACGTACGGCTTGCGCGCCACCAACTCGATGTGGCGCGAAGGCGGCGGCAACAGGGCGCCAGCCACGTGGCTCCACGCCAGGTCAGTTAAAAAATTAGTGGGATTGGCCAAAATTGTTTTTAATAATTCAAGCTGCTCGGTTTGCGCGAGCCGCTTAAATTCTTTGCGCTGCAACTGCGCCAATGCCAACCCGATAGCGCGGCCTTCGGGAAACCCGATTTGCCGCAAGTCGTTGCCTCGTAAAATGGAAGCCATGCTATTTGTGTTAAATAAAAAAGGACATAAGTGGCCAGCCGCAAACCGCACGAATTAATTCGCTGATTTACTTTTTGCCGCTTTTCAGGTGTTTTGCTGGCCAGTAGACATACCTGCGCAGCCGCACCGAATCAGGGTACCCAAATGAGAAAAATAATAAGCAGGTCACCAACTGCCGGCGCCATGTTATCAACACCGACTAAAGTCAGCATTGGTAATTAAGCAAGCCCGAAGTAGTTAATTAATTCCCAGCCGCGCCATGAAAACGCCCACTCGCCGTACAGCCAAGCGCCTGATGACCTGGCCAGTATGGAACGGGCCGCCGGAGCATCTAGGCCCCGGCGGGGAGCCGTTCCGGCCAGCGACTGTCCTTAAGGAAGCAGCCGTTTGCCTAAGTGGTAGCGCATAAAAATGCGGGTGATAAAGAGTAAGACAATTATTCGGCCAGGTTTCAAAAACCCAGCTTCGGCTGAGTAGCTGCCAGCTATCAGCCTGGCAGCCCAGCGCGGCGGGCAATCAGTCGTTGCCTGGCTAACAGCAGCTTATGGATGACGCAGCTAGTGGCCGGGGGTTCCGCTTCATTGCCCGGCCGAGCAGCCTCGTTTTCATGGGTCAATTTTTACAGGTGTATTTCTGCCGTTTTTTAATGACGAGGGGCTCATAAGTAAAAAGTAAGACTGCAAGCATCCGTAGGTGAGAAAAAGGTGAAAAATACAGGAGCATTAAATCTCGATTTGAGTACTGGCAGTTTGAATTAGACGCACCTTTCCCAAGCCGTTAAAAATTAATTTAATCGGAAAAAATAGCATGAAAAAGCCCGGCTTTAAGGCCAGGCTTTTTCTATCGCATTGGTAGCATCCGGTAATTACCGGAATTTATACCCCGAAGAAAAAGCGAGACCGCGTTGCTGCCGCCCACCCCCATAAAGCTGGCGCTGGCGCATCGCAGGCAGGTAGCTAGAATAAATGGCAGGCATTGGGCAGAAGGGCTAAACGGCTGATAACCGGCTAACAACAAAAAACCCGAGCTGGTAGGGCTCGGGCGGCGATAACTTTAGCGTAAGCTAAAATCAGGCAAATGCACCGAGCTGTCGCCGCCGTACTGGCTGCGTCTTATCCGAAATACCGCGGCGGCTGAACAGGTAATACATAGTTGTGGGTGCTTAATAAGACAAAGGTGGGGCGATAATTTTACACCCGCAACTAATTACGTAATTTATTTTAAAATAATTTTGCAATTAAAATAACCCTTACTCCTGCTTTAGCTAAATTCCTTTACTAAAGCGGCAGCATTTTCTTTTTGCTGCAAAGCGCTTGCAACTAAAACGGGCCGGCTAGCCGGGTACTTATTCCCAGCTGACCGGCCCGGCAGGTAGTAGGTGACCGGTGATTACGGCACGTAGCTGGTTTCGACGCGAAACTTGGCGTCGGTGGTGCCGAGCTTTTGCACGGCGCGGGGCGAGAGGCGCACCAGGATATTCTCATTTTCGCCGGTGTCGGGCAGGACGCCGATAACGCGCACGTACACCGAGAGGCCGTTCATTTGGTTTTTGACCTGCATAATGGTGCCTACGGGGGCAGTTTTGTGCAGAGCCAGGTATTTATCGGTGCCGCTGCTCAGGATGGGAGCCGCGATGCCCACATCCGTTTTGCGCGAAACTAACTCGCTGGCGTGGGCGGGGCTTTTGGTTTCGGCGGCTTCTTCCTTGCGCTCGGCGGGCGTGGCGGGCGTCACGGTGGCAATTTGGGCGGGAGCAGTCGGGTTCACCTTAGGGGCGGCTTCGGTGGGCGCTGGGCGGGTAGCGGCGGCCACGGGGGCGGCGCTTTCGTCGGCGGCGCGCAGCAAGATTTCCTGCCCCACGCGCACCGAACCGCCGGCCGGCAGGTGGTTGAGCAAAATCAGCTCGGCGGGCGCCAGGTTAAAGCGGCGGGCAATGCCAAACAGCGTTTCGCCCTTGGCCACAGTGTAGCGGTCGGGCACGGTGGTGGCGATAGTAGGCGCGGCTACCGAGGCCTTAGCAGCCGTTGGCAGGGCCGCTTTGGCACCGGCGCTGGGGCGCGGAATGAGCACCACCTCGCCAATGCCAAGGCCGGCTTTAAGCTGGGGGTTGGCCGTGGTAATCTGGTCGACGCTGACGCGGTAGCGGCGGGCCAGGGCAAACATGGTTTCGCCCTGCGCCACGCGGTGGCGCACGAAGCGCTGGCCCCCGCGCATTTCCTGGCCAATGGAGTCGGTGGGCAGCTTGTGGCTGGGGGGCAAGGTGGCCAGCGGGCCGTGCAGCGAATTCAGTATCAACAACGAAGCAAGCAGACTCATGCGCAGAAGCGAAGCTAAAGGTGTACCAACACCGGCCGGCGGCCGGCCCCGGCCCAGGGCCAGCGGTAGGCAAAGTAACTACCCAGCGGCCGGGCGGCGCTAGTTTCGGGGCCGGAACGTGGTTTCGGGCGCGGCCCTGGGGCCGCGAGCCGGCCACCGATTAACGCGGCCGGGCCTCGTTCAGTATTCGCTTTTCCATTTCTTATGGCTGCCATCGGCATTATTCCCGCCCGCTTCGCTTCGACCCGCCTGCCCGGCAAACCGCTCGTGGACCTGGGCGGCCGCACCATGATTGCCCGCGTGGTAGCGCAGGCCCAACTGGCCAACCTGGCCCGCGTGGTGGTGGCTACCGACGATGCGCGCATCCTGGACCACGTGTTGAGCCTTGGGGGCGAGGCGGTGCTTACCGCCGCCGACCACCCCAGCGGCACCGACCGCGTGTGGGAGGCATTTGAGCTGCTGGGCCAGCCGGCAGAGGTGAGCTGCATCGTGAATATTCAGGGCGACGAACCCTTTATCCAGCCCGCGCAAATAAATGCGCTCGTCGATTTATTTGCCCAAAATTCGGCGCCCGCCATCGCTACGCTTCTCAAGCCGGTGCTCACGGAGGAAGAATTATTCAGCCCGCACCTGCCCAAGGTGGTGACCAATGCGCGGGGCGAGGCGCTCTATTTCAGCCGGCACCCCCTGCCCTACCAGCGCCAGCACCCGGCAGCCGAGTGGCTAACTCACCACCGCTACTACCGCCACCTGGGCCTGTATGCCTACCAGCCCGCGGTGCTGCGCCAGCTCACGCAGCTGCCACCCTCGCCCCTGGAGCTAGCCGAAAGCCTGGAACAGCTGCGCTGGCTGGAGGCGGGCTTTGCCATCCAAACGGCCATCACGGAGCTGGATGCCTTCGGCATCGACACGCCCGAGGACGTGGTGCGGGCGCGCCAGCGGCTGGGCGCGGGCTAGCCGGCGGGCTCGTCGGGCGGACCGGGGGCGCGCGCTACCACGTTTTCTTCGTGGCCGCTTTGCTTGCGTTCTTCCTCCATCTCTTTCGAGAGAAAGAAGTTGAGGGCCGTGCGAATAACGGCGATAGCGCCGAGCTTGCCAATCTGCTCCCAGCTTGGGGCAATGGCGGTACTCAGAATATCGGCGCCGAGCTGAAACTCCAGCGCCAAGGCCAGGTAGCGCGCCAGCGTGAGGCGTATGGCCGTAAAATCGGCCGTGCGCCGGGCCAGCAAGGCTTTCACCAGCAGGCCGCCCGCCACTAGGATGCCCAGCGCAATGATGAGCGCACCCACCACTTCCACCCCCAGCTTGAGCCACTGCACGCCAGCTACTACGCCTTCTTCGGTGCGGGAAAACAGGGTAGCGGGATTTTCGATAACAGGAATCATAGAGGGGCAAGCTAACCAGCGGCCGTAAAGCGCCGCACCAGATACGCCGAGCCGCGCTGCACGGCCAGCAGCACCAACACCAGCCCCACAGCCAGCCCAAACAAAGCCAGGTTGCCCTCGCCAGTGCCGGCCCGAAACGCAAAGTTGAGCGCCGTAGATACGGCCGGCGGGTGCATGGTGTTGGTCGCAATCATCACGCCGATAACGCTCACCAGCGCCAGCGCCGCGCTATCATAGCCCGGCCCTAGCCAGGCATGAAAGCCAAAGCCAAGCAGCGCCCCGCTTAGCTGGCTAATGACGAGCGTGCGGGCACTGTTGGCCGGGTGGCTGGGGTCGAGGTAAATCAAGAAGCAGCTGCTGGCCAGCGAGGCAAAGAGCAACTGCTGATTGCTCAGCGCCTTGAGCAGCCACAGCAACCCAAGCACCGTGATGGTAGGCAGCAGGGCCAGCAGCACTTCGCGCCGGCCGCCCAGGCGCGGGCGGCCGAGCGGGGCGGCGGGGGTGGCGGCAGCAATGGCGGGCGGGGTAGCAGGCATAGGTGGCCCTTATACGGCGCCGCGCCGGCCTGGGCTAGGGCTGGGCTACTGGCGCGGCCGGCAGGTGCGTAGCCACGACTAGCCCCAGCGCGGCACCTCGCGCCAACAGCAGCGCGTAGGCGGGCGCCCATTCGTTGGGCACCTCACCTTCCAGGATGGCTTCGAGCACGGCCTCCTTCAGCTCGCCCACCTGGCGCGAGGGCTGGAGGCCGAAGGTGGCCATGATAACCTCGCCGGTGATGACGGGCTTGAATTTGCGAAGGTGGTCTTTGGCCTCGATTTCGCGTAGCTTTTCCTCCACCACGTCGAAGTTTTGGAGGTAGCGGGCCTTGCGCTGGTGGTCCTTGCTGGTGATGTCGGCCCGGCAGAGCACCATGAGGCGGTCGATGTCGTCGCCGGCCTCGAAGAGCAGGCGGCGCACCGCCGAATCCGTCACGATTTCCTTGGATAGCGCAATGGGGCGCAAGTGCAGGCGCACCAGCTTTTGCACCTGGCGCATTTCCTCACCTAGCGGCAGTTTGAGGTCGGTGAAAATGCCGGGCACCCAGCGCGCGCCTTTGTCTTCGTGCCCGTGGAAAGTCCAGCCCACGCGCTTGTCGTAGCGTTTGGTGGC
>Ga0160427_10001908_pt1 | contig 12716 bp, 18 predicted proteins | sample SolpanmetagenomL_FD_108194 | JGI IMG/M metagenome (GOLD analysis project Ga0160427, IMG submission 108194) | Solar panel surface microbial communities from Lawrence Berkeley National Laboratory, California, USA - L | ecosystem: Engineered > Built environment > Solar panel > Unclassified ...
TGTAATTTGAATTTTGAATCCTGATACAGTTATCGCTTTTTGCCGATTTTTGTTTAACCTTACAAGAAGAGATGAGATTGTCGGGGAAAACATAAAAATCGTATTGATTCATTCCCTACTTGTATAATGATATCTTTGATGGAATTATGAGTTTGCGCTGATATGAAATCACTAATAGGGTAACGTTGATATCTGTTGTAACGAGAACTTTTAGGCCTGAAATAAGTGGCAAAAAACATGGAGCACGATTCGTCTCTAATCCTAGCCAAACAAAGCTTGGTGCAGGATGAAAATCTTATTTTTCATCCTGATCCGTCTAAGCTACCATTCCATGCTCTCTTACATCTTGCTCGAGTGCCCATTTTAGATAATGGGAGAGCATTGTCTTCAGAGACAGTAATTCGTGTCGGAGTTGAGCTTCACAAAGGAAGAATTGGAAGACTGATGAAGCTTACTAAGGCTGCTCTCTGGCGTCTGCCTTTTGTAGAAAAGAGAGAGGGTGAAGCTATACAGACACTTTATCTCATGTCTGGCACGCCATTGTGTTATGGAAAAGAAGTAATTGGTTTCCAAAACTATGAGCTACTCATTTCAAAATCGGATGCTGATGGTCAAACGGAAGACGAGGTCCTTTAAGCAATTGCGCGTGGGCATGACGGGTTTTATGGTAACTTCTATCTACCAACAAGTTTTGTACAGGACTTCGGAATTGGCTAAGAATTCTTGATGTTGTGCTTGCATGATAACTACTAAGTATTCAAGTAATGATAAGATCATTATTTTCTATGGTGTGTTACGGGGCGGCATCAGGTAGAAATTTGAATGTGCATACTAAGTAGGTTTACAAGCCAAGAAGATGGCTATATGAGTGATGGTGTTTTGGTCCCTAATCTCAATGATTGGATCGTACACATCACGAGACTTTTTTGAGACACCCTTGCTGCTTTCGTGGCTGAACGTCTGGTAAGGCTTGATCTCTCCATGTTAAGCCGCCGCAACGTGGGATCTCTTACGTCTCGGTTAGTTTGTGCTGCTAATTCTTTTAAGCTAATGAGAACAGCAGAATGTTGTCTTTCCTACGCTTTTTCCAGACGGACGAGTAGGGGAAGTGAGGCGGGAAACTAATCTACCAGCTAAAGGAACAACCGCCGTCTACTTAACGACAGCATGTAGCAGGGCAAAGTGTCTGTGGAAGCTTAGGAGAGAAAGTAGGTAAGACTTGATGGCAATAAATCTTCACACTTTGGTAGGAGAAAGCAGAATCGAGGGAGAAGAAAGGGTGGATGAAGGACGTATTTACTCCTAGCATAGATCCTCATTCCGCCGATATATGGCCACCAGCTTCTTTTTGTAGAGAGAGAAAAACCTCATATGCATATCTGGCTGAGGATGGCATTAATACTGCCTCATCTGCTTCTCCCCGTCCAATGGGAAATGATTCACCCTTCGACCATCTTAATTATCAACATTAACTTTTCCTTGGTTCAATTCTCTTCTCCCCCAGAGATCTTTCTTCTCCTTATCCTTTCAATCATTCTTTTAGGTTTCTGTTCACCTTGCTCCCTGGTCCTCTTTTTGAGTTACGCCCTTTGTTTACGACCTGGTAGACCCATTCGATCGCGAGCACTATAGTACTACAACGCCATTTATTCTCGGACCAGGATATGCATGCTGTGTATGCCTGTTTTCTTGAAGAGTAGATAACCAAAATATTAGATACTTTGACAGCTATCGACACTCATCGTTCACCGCGGTTCTCTTTAATCCATTCCTATCCTTACTCGCAAGTGTCAGGAGATTAGTAACAATCTCGCTCATCGTCGAGTGCCAACTCTCCATCTAAACCTGATCCATAAACATTTTAGCTATAGATATCAGAAGCACACTGCAGAGACAACCTTGTTCGGTCTCACACTCACCTTTCACAGATTCTGCAAATTTGGTCGTTAGACGATACTGCAACACTTTCTGGAAATAGTAAAACAATATATCATTGAGTGTTCTCAATCGAGGTACGTTTACAGCAAAATACCCTAATACAGTCAAAAGCATCCACCGGTTCGATCGTGTCTACGTTCATTTCAATTTTCTCTTTATCCTTATCCTCTCGCTATGCAATCATTCCTCTCTGCATCATCATCATTGTCCTCTTAATCTTAAATGAGTAGCGTGTTTTTTTTTCCATTCATTTGTTTTTAAGTAAGTGAGCACGTCGCGAATTTTACTGAGTTGCTTCTTTTTGTGTGGATCGTTATTGTTGTTGTTCCTCGACCCATTTCCCTCTCTTATGACCCATTCCGAGGTCGAGGTTGTTGTGTGCACTCGAGCAGCGGGCTTGCTTACTTTACTTACTCTACTTTTGTAGCGCTATGCCTGAGAAGGAGGTAGCGTAGCAGTGTTGTGGTGGTTGTATATGTAGCAGTGGTAGTAGTATGATGTGCCAATGCTTTTTCCGATGCCCAAACGATCTTTTTCCCTAATCGGCTCTCCCTTCCCTAGTACTTTGGTATACTCACTTACTCACTTGCTTGCTGCTGCACACTCCCTCTCTCCCCTCCAAATCCCCCCCCCCCAAAGGCCTTTCATCTGTTTCTTCGCGTGTGCTTTGGAGCTAAGATCTATTTCTCTGTCTGCCTGTCTGTCGAAGTACTACTATCTTGTCTTTTTTACAACACCCAAAAAGTATCTTTTACTCTTCTGTTGCTGTTGTATAGATTGATTCATGAATTTGATACACCTGTGTTCCTTCCTTCGAAATCCTCTCTCAATCCCTCAATTCTGCTCTCTCTAAAACTTTCTTTCTTTCTCTCCTTCTTTCCTCTCCTGCCATCCATCCCTCCACGCTTGCTTTCTGGTATTGACAGCATTCTTTCTTTCTTTCCACATATCATTATTATTATTCTTATTATTCCATTGTGTCGTCCAATTCTTCTCTCCCTTTCCTCCCATCAATCTCACTTCACTTTTCGTTTTTCTTTATACCCGCTTCTCACCGTTAATCGTTTCTCACTCTTGCTTCTATAGAAAAACAAAAGTACCATCTGCAGCTGCCCATACACCTACCACTGTTTTGGAGTGTCGCTCGCTGCTATTTCTCTAAACTTTTGTCTATAAAAAAAAGACACCCCCCGGTAACATAAACGGCATCTGAAATCATCCGGGCGGTCAGCCAGGTAGCCAATCAGTTGGGGGGAAGTTTCCAGGTAGTATCTGAGGAGGTGCATGTTTGAGATCTCTTCATCCGCGAAAGTCCTTGTAATTCATTAGGGAAAAGGGAAGAAGGCATATAGTTCCAGGTAGTTCAATTATCCTGTGGTCATGGCAGAACAAGACCTTCATCAATCCAATTCCACCCTTTCCACATCACAAGCCTCTCAAGACAACACACAAGCATCCACCAACCCAGATGTAGTCGACACACCTTCCAACGCGGCTCAGACAGATCACAACAAAACCTCGACTGCACCAGAATCCTCAGCACAACTCGCAATGACAAGTACACGCTCAACATCGCCTTACGGCACTCGGTCGCGTAATAGATCCTCTGTCACTCGAGTCAATTATGCTGAGGACAAGGACAACGATATGGATTTTGAGTATACTAACGGCGTGTCAACAACTCTACCTCCCGGTACAAACAGCATCCAGTCTGCAACGTCCACAACTGCAACTTCGAGTTCATCTTCGAGTACCACACCTGTATTTATGAGCACACGAAGCCAGCAGCAAACGACCAGCGGTCCAGCAAGGAGGTCTTCTTCAATAGCAACCGCTGCAACTATGACCAACAATGTCGGCGCTCCAGCACCCTCTTCAACAGCCAGTACAGCTTCGCGGAAGAGGAAAACAACAGCCGGCACTATACCTCCCGCTGTCAGCTCCACTGCTGTGCAGACAACCACAGCTGTCCAAACCAAATCCACAACAAGACACCCAGACCGAGTAAAGGAACGAGCTAAGCTAAAGGAAGAATTGACAAATATGGTGTCCTTTGAAAAATCCCATGCTTTAACTTTGAATAAGCAAGGTGGACTTGAGGCAGATAACGGCATCAAGTTGAATGTCAATGGTGAATCATCTTCTTTCATGTCTAGAAGATTTAGAATCAACTACTAATCCACTTTTCACACAGATCACATCTATCTCATTTGCGAACCACCGGGCGAACCCTATTATCTTGCTCGAATCATGGAATTCCTTCATTCAAACAACGATCCACTCTTACCCATCGATTCCATCCGTGTCAACTGGTACTACAGACCTAAAGATATACAAAGAAAAGCAGCAGATACAAGGGTTGTCTTCGCCACAATGCACTCAGACCCGTGTCCACTTTCTGCCATTCGGGGGAAATGCTTTATTCGGCACCGTGCAGAAATAGATGACCTCGACGAGTACCGTAAGGAAAAGGATAGCTTCTACTTTGATAAGATGTATGATCGATACATTCACCGGTACTATGAGGTTATTCCAACAAATTTGGTGCTTAACGTTCCTGCCAAAGTCAGACGAGTTTTGACTGAGAGATGGAGATACGTGCTGGTGGAAAGTGGTAGAGCTAAAGAACTTACCAGCCAGATGAAGGAGTGTAAACGGTGTACGGGATACTGTGCAACGTATGTGTTTTGAATATATACACCCTTTCTAAATCCCTAATACTGACTCAGCTCCAATAGTCACGACTCAGTGCAGTGTGCTGTCTGTGGTATGACATACCACATGAATTGTGTACGACCTCCCCTACTCAAAAAGCCTTCCCGTGGATTCGCTTGGGCTTGTGGTCCGTGTAATCGAGCACAGGAAAGAAAGCTCGAGGCTCGAAACAGTGCCATACATAACAGTAATGATACCACAAACGAAGAAGACAACGTTGATGACGAGGACGAGGAGCTTGCCCAGGCTAGAATAGCCAGTGCCGGCACAACGGCTGAAGGCGGCGAAGGAACCAACACACCTACATCTGTCAAATCATCCAGCATGGTGGAAGATGAGCATCATCCTACGCCTGAGCAGATTGCAATGGCTAAATTATGGCCCTACCGATATCTGGGTATCCACTGTCGGGTCGAAGATGCACTGGATTACGATGATCGGATATATCCTCGAGCCGCATCTCGTCTCGGACCACGACATCAAGCTAATGTTTTGCCTTGGTATGGAAGACCTGTTGAATATGTCAAGCCAATCGAAATAAAGAAGCGTAGTCATCAAAAGGGTGATAGAGCGAGAGCCCGGCGTGAGGCTGCTGCAGGCATAACGGAAGAAAAGGATAGCTCTGCTACAGAGAGGGGTAAATGGGTGCAGGAAATGCCGTCTGGATATTTAAATCGTGGTGAGGACGAGAGTACAGCTACATTAATGTTCAACATACCTGAAATGACAGAGGAGGAAAAGAAACGAGCTAAAGAGTTTCACACGACACGGCATAGTAGTCATCATCACAAATCTCCAGAGGAGCTTGAGGATCTCTGTGATAAATTTATGGAGAAAGCATCACTCGTGGCGAAGAACAATATTGGCGTCGAATCGAACGCAACCAACTTTCTCGATAAAGCTACGAATCTTCTGTTTCAAAATGATTTCGACATGGAGGCAGCTCTAAAACAACTCAAATTGGTGGACAAGAAGAAGGATCTAAAGGAGCCAGAGTTTAAGGGCGAAGAACTTAGGAGGTTTGAAGAAGGTGTAGGAATGTTTGGAAGTGAACTACACGCAGTAGCGAAACACGTCAAAACTAAGAAGACAGCCGAAGTGGTTCGGTTCTACTACATGTGGAAGAAGACACCGCGGGGGAAGGAAATTTGGGGTAATTACGAAGGTCGAAAGTCGAAGAAGGAGGCAAAGCAGAGAGATAAGGCAGATGCAGCCCTAACCGCCAAACTGGTTGACGATGTTGCGGACGATCATGATGATTCCGCTTTCGATAACGACAAAGCAGCTGAGAAGAAACGCGCGTTCGAGTGCAAGTTTTGTGGTATCAAACGATCGGTGCAATGGCGGCGAGCGCCTGGAGTAAGCACAGGATTGACCATGTCAGACACTAAAAGCTCTCAGCGAAACAAAAATGTTGTCATGGCATTGTGCCGTAGATGTGGAGAATTGTGGAGGAGATATGGTATACAATGGGAAGATTTGGAGGAGGTTGCCAAGAAGCTTGCTCAGGGCAACGGCAGATATTGGAAGAGGAAGATTGATGAGGAAATGCTCCGAGAACTTCAAGCTGCTAATGAGGAAGCTTCCAAGCTAGAGGAGAAGATTGCGCCACTTTTACCTCTAGTGCAACCAAGCGTTCCAAACCTTGTAAAGGAGACTTCAAGTCCTCAACCAAAGTTGACACCAACTGTAGATCTAGAGCCTCTGAAAAAGAAGGCAAAGGTTGAGCCTGTGGAACCCATAGCCTCATCAATTCTAAAAGATCAATCCAAACACAAGAAAAAGGAGAAGACCGTTCTTCCTCCACCCGAACCGCCCAAGCCGAAGCTACTTCCTTGTGCCGTTTGTCAGGAGGTGGAGCCTGTCGGCAACCAACATCTTGTATGTCGAGACTGCAAGCTAACTGTTCATCGTGGCTGTTATGGTGTCGGTGAGATCAGGAGTGCGAACAAATGGATTTGTGATATGTGCACAAATGACAAGAATCCTCTTGTCTCAACTGTAAGTTTTAAGGAGAATTGTGCCGTTGTGTGCAGTACTGATTGTATTCCCAGGACTATACTTGCGTTCTTTGTCCCGTAAGAGGCGAGGGAGAAGAGGAGGAAGATGCATATCGATTACGAGCTGCAGAAAGGCCTTATGGTTATAGTTCCAAATCACAATCGAAAGACAAAGAGAAGGAAAAGATTGGAAATAATCTTACCTCCTTGTCCATGGAAAAGGATGAAAAGAAGAGAATGGAAGACAAAGTCAGACCTGTGATACCCAGACAACCACTCAAGCAAACTGCCGGCAATAATTGGATACACGTTACTTGTGCTGTTTGGACAAATGAAATCCGATTTGGAAATGCCAAAGCATTGCTTCCGGCAGAAGGTATCGGTACGATTGCACAACAAAAGTTCTCGCTTTCGTGTACGGTGTGCAAGACAAACACTAGAGGTGCTTGTATTCAATGTCATGCATGTCATGCGCCAGGTAATTGAATCCTTCTGTATGGTAGAGCTTGTATCTCGCTAACCCATTTTAGTGCATGTTGAATGCGCTCGTAAAGCAGAATGGACTTTGGGTTTTGACGTACAGCCAGTCAAGAGTACCCGACGCGACCTCGTCACGATAACTACAGTGGGTGATGAGACTGGAAACATGCAAGCATTGGTTTGGTGCAAGAACCATGATATCAAGTCTATAGTCCACCCTATGAACGAGGTCGTTCCAAACGAAGGCAAAACAGTAAGTTACCACCTTGTATTCTTCGAGCATGCAACGTTACTAACTAAAACAAAGTTACAAACTGCATTGCAACTCTATGTTTCGCAATACAAACAAGCAGATCTCACACTTACCGGTACAGTGCGCAAGGCGCAACTGGTCACTCTTTCTAACAAAGCTTCTCAACAATCTCGTAGAACAAGTCTAGTGATCTCTAATGGAAACAACCATGCGACAACAATGGGACATCATAGCGGCCGTGGTTCCGTATCCTCACCATCTACCATATCCGCTAAACTTGAGAGTGATGTTGTGAACCGAGATTATGCTAGTCCAAGCACTACCAGTAGTGATTCGAGCAAGACTTGCGAGCAATGTCATGTCACGTTCAGTCCTGTATGGCATAAAATCCTGATCAACAGTGTCAAATCTCCTGCGGAAGATGAGGCCACCTCTAGCATCTCTAAAGCCGTTATGACCAATGGAACCAATTACGAAGAGACCATGGATGAAAAAGAGGACATCACAACACCAGTAGATGACGACGATTACAGTTATTTGTGTCATCGATGTAATTGGAAGAAGAAGGAGGGCAAAGACGAAAGAGAAGAATCGACTAGAACGCGCCATTCTTTAACTATTGGTAGCTTTATCAACACTACTGTGCATATGGAGAACATAGAACCAAAGAGATCGTTTCCAACTCCTGAACGAGAGAAAGTACTTGTACAGACTCACCCGCCAGCTCTACCTCCTCACATTCCAAATCAATTTGGACCTTCCGCAACATCACCATTGATGGTGCGCAATGTGCCTATCATGACGACAGTTGCGCCATTAGCGCCTATAGCTCCCCCACCTTCCATTGGACTCCCTTACATGACATCTCCTCGTTCTCATCACGAGCCCGTGTCACATTCACATGTCCATTCACATCCTCCTCCAATCTCGTACCACCACAATTCACCACCACCCAATCGTCAACATACTCACATGCACCATGCCCATGGGCTACCTTCTGTGCAAAGATCACCTCCTCCTTTACATGGACGCCATCCACAACTTCATCATCCTCACCATCAACCGCCTCCGCCGCCATCCATTCCACCGGGTCAGCCTATGTACCCGCAATCGTCACCGCCGCGGTACTTGGATCATGCACAGTCGTCGTCAATGGCACATCCGTCAAGAGTGTACGCTACGCCAGAACCTAGACCATTGGCGAAGGGAGCTTCTGGATCACCTGCTCTTGCAAATTTGTTACATTGATATTTTGCATTTTGTCTTTTGCCCATAATTGGTCTATTATGTTTATATATACTTCTTAACTTTTTTGTTGTTGTACGAAAACATCATGCTCTACTTATTTCTTTTGCCTTTTATTCGTCCGTTGTTTCTCTTTTTTTTTTCTTTTTTCTTCTCCTTTCCACATATCACCAAGGCGTTCATCTGTTTTCCTTTCAATGTGGTTCATTTTCTTCGAGCCATTTTTTTGTCCCTCTATATGCCAGTCTTGGTATATATCACTAGCGGCTGTCCCTTGACCCCTCGACCCCCTTCTTCCTCTTCAACCTCCAATTATAAATGTCTTCTTTATCAATTAGAATTATTTTTGCCATAGAGAAAGAGAGAAGTCATCAGAACGAGAGAGAGAGAAAGAAAAAGTTGTATACATAAAACATGCTGATTTGGTTTTTATTTCGTTCCTACTTTTCTTGTTCTTTTTTGATTATATATACTGTTATATACATGACGCAAAAACACTCTGTTGTTTCTCAGTTCAAAGAAAATATTGCGAATTGATTGTATATGTGTGTTTCTTCAGAAGGGATTAGAGTTATCTTTTTTTTTGTATACATTTATTTATTGTGAAAGGCAAGCTTGAATAATAGTAGCTACAAAAGTAGAGGAAAAAATATAATGATGATTCATCTTTGATATAAGTTACTCTATTCGCCCTCAACATATCAAAATTTATAGAGTACCTTTTTGTTTGGTTTTTTTTTGCATTTTTAAAAAGGTTCAAAAAAAGAAGCAGCATCCTTTCCTTTTGTCTATCGTACATTATGTATAACCAAGCAAATATATTTATCATGAACACGAGTTTTTGTGGGAAAAAGTGAAGGGAAGGAAAAAGCGACAACCGAACGAGAAATGGATTCGAATGTAGAATATGATAGTGAACGAAATAACGGAGAGGTAAAACATGGAAAAAATGATGTCTTTATCTAAAGAAGGAAATATAGGTATATTGTTCTCAAGAGGAAGTAGGAGAAAAGGACAGGCAGGGGGGAAGGATGATACACAAATACACACAACTCAATCCTCTTCCATACTCTCCCACCCATCTCTCCTACCCACCTTGACACCTCCATCCGACTCGGACTCATTTCCACTCTCTTGACCATCCCCTCCTTCTTCATCACTATCGCTATCACTATCACTCTGATCTTCCTCCACACCCACAATCCTATCCTCCTTGCCTTCCTCACCTTCAACCGGAACCCTAATATTCGGCACTCTCCCAGCAAAGATTCTTCTCACCGCCGCATTCGTGCTCGTATCCCAAACGCTAACGACACCTTTACTTCCCGCAACCGCCAATCTAAATCCCACCTCCTTATCCGGCGCCCAATTTGTTGAAAAAATCTTGCCGAGTCCCAAATCCCGACTGACGACCATACTCGGTGAATTGTCTGCAATATTCCACAATTTGACCTCTTTATCTGTCGATCCGGTGGCGAGGAAACCGGGGATGATGGGGTTGATGTCAAAGGTGGTCAATGAGGATTCGTGCGCTTGTAAGGTCCAGACGGGTCGTGTTTGGGACAATTTGGATGGCATGTTTCGAGCATCGTGGAGGTGGAGGATACCTTTTTCGGTGGAGATGTAAAAGTAGTTTGAGTCGTGAGGGTCCCATTTGATGCCTTCGACGTCGGATTCTACGCCCCAGCGGGCGGAAGGTTCCGTGGATCGCATGTCGGCGGCGACGACGGTACGGTCCCAGGAGCCGGAGAGGAGGACGGTGGAGGAGGTAGGGTGCCAGGCTAGGGAACAGACTTTGTCGGTGTGGTGGACGTATGATTTTGCACAGGTGGCGGTGGTGAGATCCCAGAGTTTGACAGTGGTGTCAGCGGAGGCGGAGGCGAGGAGGTTGCGGTGGGAGCGGTTGGCGGCGAGAGAGAGGATGGAGTCGATGTGGTGAGTGTCGTTGATTTTCTTGGCGGCGGCCTTCTTCTTTTTTTTGTTCTTCTTCTCTGTCGAGGTGTCGGGCTGTTTATTTTGTGAACCACCAGCGCCTAGGATGGCGTTTGGGAATAACGAATCGACAGTATCTAGATTCCAAATTTCAATGTCTGGGTCTGTTGTTCCAACTGCTACATAATTGCCTCTGGCGTCTTTTGATGCAGGCGATTCTATGGAGCCGACGGGTATATCCAACCACTCCACACACAACGGTATGGCAGGCAGCATGAAATCGTGATGTACATAAAGATTGTCCGCTTCATCTTCGTATACATAAATCTCCAAATGTGCTGTTCCTCCTTCACCCTCAGCTTCAAACTTGCCTGCGAGCAGTAGATTGTCAGTCGCTAATATTTGAAGTTCTTCTCGTTCCGTGTCGTCCTCGTTCTAATCGACCCTTCAATTAGCACATACACTCTCTTTCTTCCTCTCTATCCAGTATTCATATACTTCGAGCCATTCGCTCTGCATCCATAGATAAATGGAGGGGGGAACATACATCCGGTATTGTAATGTAGGGGTCCGCAGCATTGTTCTCGTGATAGGCTAAATCCTTAATATTGCCAAACATTCCCATTGCTATAATCGAAGCTCCGTTAGCATCACTGGAGAGGTGTACGAGGAAAAGCTTATGCAGCGCAATATTGATCAGAGCTTTTTTAAGGAATAGAAGAAGATGAGGATGAAGAACATACTCTGCGCCTCCTCTGCTTCCTCATCTGTTGAATCGTCGTAGGTGTCCAAATTATACTCCTTTAAGTCATTGTCTACCCTGATACAAATCTCCAATTAGCCATTATATTCCCTTTTTTATGCTTCTATTGATGACAATGGATCCCCCCTCAACTTGGGGCAAAGGGAACCAGGGGATTCCTTCCTCAACCAACCGACGACGTCCAATATCCAAATTGCAGCTTCAATGACTCCAACAAAACAAAAAAGAGAGAGAGACGGACAACATACTCTTCTTTATCCTGTATACCATTCTTCTTACTCTTCTTCTTCTTTATGTTTTTCGTTGTTGTTGTCGTCGCCGTCGTCGACCCACCCAAGACATTGATTTCCGTTACATCATCATCCATAGCATCGCCATTAGTCGTCGTCGTTGTTGCTGCTCCCTCTTCTCCTTCTTCATCTTCATTGACAGCTGCGGAGGCATCTTCAAGATCAGCTTCCGCATCGTCAAGCTTGATTTGCGCAAGATGAGCTATTCTTTCGTATTCTTCGTCGTTAAACTCTGCACGAGTGGGAAACTGAGCAGCGAAGCCGCGAGGGACCCATGCGGTCGCAGTGATCATCGTGAATCGTGATTAATCGCGGTTCCGGAGGATCTTTTGTAAGATTGTTTTTTTAGATTCCTTCACTCTCTTTCCTCCTCTTTTTCTTCTCTTTGGTTTCTTCTCTCTTCTTGTTGGTCTGTGTGAAGAATTGGGTTTGGTATGAGGATTTCTTTTTGTCCAAGTAATGATTCTCTTATTCAGAAGCACCAGGAGTTTGTATGATGTGTCGAGAGTATTATTTGATATTTTTTTCCTTTCTTTGAATCCTAGGGAGTGGCTGACTGCTAAGTAACTGGTTGATTTTGCCAAACTCTGAGATGTTATTGTAGAAGGAGAGAAACTTTTATGCTCGGTCTCAATCCCTGGATGCTCTGGAATTTGTCGAAAACCTTTTTTTATTTTTTTAATTAAATCTTCTCTCTCTCTTGGATGCGACAGAATTTCCTTTTTTCTTTTCTTTTTCTTCCCAAGCAAGCAAGCAAGCACTTCGCTCAGTGAGGCAACAACAAGCGGGGGAACACAGAAACGCTGGCCGGCAAAGGTTGCTAGTGTTTGACCCGTTTGTCTGTTCGTTCTTAGAACATAATCAAATCCCAGTCATTCAATTCATCAGGTGTTCGACAACAAATCAAATATGATTTACAACCCGCTCTATATTCCTCCAACTAGTTCATCTAAAAACGTGTCTGTGCACAAATGTCTCGTATATATGACATGTATATTTCATGATTGTATCATTTTGCTTGTTATATACAGAGAAGGCTGCAATACTGGCGAGGACTTTTTTCCTCCCCTCTCATCATCCTCGCATAATTGTTCGAGTAA
>Ga0160427_10001909_pt1 | contig 12716 bp, 14 predicted proteins | sample SolpanmetagenomL_FD_108194 | JGI IMG/M metagenome (GOLD analysis project Ga0160427, IMG submission 108194) | Solar panel surface microbial communities from Lawrence Berkeley National Laboratory, California, USA - L | ecosystem: Engineered > Built environment > Solar panel > Unclassified ...
CCGGCCGTGCCTGCCAATCCTTGTGTACTTTACCCCAGTCATCGTCGAGTATTGGTTTCCGAGGCGGTTCCTGTGTACTGGGATGAAAGTCGCGGGCTCGTTGTGGTGGTGTTGGGCCTTGAGAGTGCTGGAATGTGACGAAGCTAAGTAAGAGGAGAAAGAGGAGACCAAGGAGAAGGCGGACTCGCATGGGGAGGGCGAGGATGGTGCGCCGGAGGTGGGCGTAGGTTAGACTGGATTCTGCCATTTTGCAGAGAAAAAGTGAGGTCTTTTGAGCTTGTGTCTTGTTGTGAATAACCAATTGCACCCTTGGTCTTTGCGTAGTCGCTCCTTGCTCCTCGAATTCCCCCAGGAGTAAACAATATCGGCTCAAGATATAATGTACAGGTCAAGATGCTCTTTCGTTATATTCTCACGTCATTTCACGTTTAATAAGTCATTCAGAATCGAAAAAAGTCACTGTTATGCTTGCAATTTATACACGAAGGAATAAGGAAATACAGAAGGAAAGCACAAACACGTACGGCCCCAAGAATGGCGTGACTACGTGACTACACACACACAGCTTTTCCCGAGCATCGCGAACCTCAAGTCATAAATCGCCTAGAGTAGGAACAAGGCTACAAGGCTAGCCCCTGAAGTCAATAATGCTTTGCCACTATCGCTTATCGTGAACAATCTTGAAACATCCATTACAAAGCACGTCACTCGTCTCGTTATTCATTATTTGTCTCGCTAGTTCATCGAATTCCGCAACCAAGCGTCGACTATCCCACCACTCTCCCATCGCCACCATGGCACCCTTCCTAGACCCTCCCGCTCCCATCGACCCCTCCACCGAGCCCAAAATCCACCCCCAACTCGTCGCCCCCGAACCAGAACACTGTCCCGGTCCAGAGTCAGAAAAGGCCGGTCAAGGCGACGCCTGCGCCGGCTGTCCTAACCAATCCATCTGTGCCTCCACGCCCAAAGGACCCGATCCCGACATTCCACTAATAACGCAACGCCTGGCCGGCGTGCGGCACAAACTGCTCGTGCTGTCAGGCAAAGGCGGTGTGGGCAAAAGCACATTCACCACCATGCTCAGCCATGCGTTTGCGCAGGACGAAGACGTCATGGTTGGTGTGATGGATACGGATATCACTGGACCCAGTATACCCAAGATGATGGGCGTGGAGGCCGAGACGATACATGTTAGCAGTAGTGGATGGAGTCCTGTGTGGGTTGCGGATAACTTGGGGGTGATGAGTGTGCAATTTATGCTGCCGAATCGGGATGATGCGGTGATTTGGCGGGGCCCGAAGAAGAATGGATTGATTAAGCAGTTTTTGAAGGATGTCGAGTGGGGAGAGCTGGACTATCTGGTCGTCGACACACCACCGGGGACGAGCGATGAACATTTGAGTGTGAATTCATTTCTGAAGGAGAGCGGCGTTGATGGCGCGGTGCTGGTGACGACGCCACAAGAGGTCAGTTTGCTGGATGTACGGAAAGAAATTGATTTCTGCAGGAAAGCAGGGATTAGGATCTTGGGGTTGGTGGAAAACATGTCTGGCTTCGTGTGTCCAAAGTGTACGCATCAGAGCCAGATCTTCAAGCCAACGACTGGAGGGGCGAGAGCATTGGCGAAAGAGGTGGGCGTGCCGTTTTTGGGCGCTGTACCATTGGATCCGAGAATTGGGATGGCGTGTGATTATGGCGAGAGTTTTTTTGACAACTTCCCGGATAGCCCGGCTTGTGAGGCATTACAGCAGGTTGTCGATAATGTCAAGAGAGAAATACAGGCTTTGGGGAGGTGAAAGGTTATGGAGTTGAGATTGCAAGTCTTCTCAAGAGACCCTCTTCGCGGTCATTTCTGAGCTATGGTTCTCATCAAAAATCTAGCACAACCGCAGCGTCCTTGTGATGAGTTCTCTGCAACAACAAACGTACTTCTTGAGTACTTGGCAGACATACAGCTTTCCTCCTTAGCAAGATTCTTCTTCCGCAGCATACCTACCACTGGAACTAGCTCGACATAAAGGACATTCTGCTCGAAACATTAGGGTCATCAAAGTGGTCTTGTCAAGGGCGAGTAGCATTGCGATACATAGACTATATCAGAACCTACCGACCTCTCTGATTCCCACGTCCTTCTCAAGACGTGCCTGGAACCCAATGCAACCTGGGACAACTACGAGGCACAGAGAGGACTCCAGGACAAGACATGCGAGGCACAACCCTGGTTTTTCGTCAAAAGTGACATCTTGCTTAGGGCGGCGCTGTGAATAGTCAGACAGGGCGAGAAAGACAGGACGAGTCAGAGCTAGTGCTATAACAGCGAAAAGTAGGAGAGAAACTACGTGCTGAGGTGGTGTTGTGATTGCATAGGTCACCATCGTACAAAGTGTTGGTAGGCAGACAGAATGGAAGATTTTGACGAACACAAGCGAACACAAGCCAAATGTACAGTGGCCAATCCACGTTTGCAAACACTTTGTGCAATAACATAATACTACAATGCAACCATATGTCCCAAACGCCATTCATGAGCCTCTTTTCCGTACATTCCCTCAACTCAAGCAGAAGCAGCCACAGCCTCCGCAACAGTAGCATACTCACTCTCCCCACTCCTCTCAAACTCCGCCATATCCAGCGCAACCAAAATACTATCCCTCACAACCTGTTCCGGATCGTCAATAAACCTCCTCAACACCTCCTCCACACCCTCCTCATCCCCCAAACTCCCCAACGCCTCCGCCGCCTCATGCCGCACCATGCTCTCCTCCTTCACATCGCTCAAACACTCAATCAGACTCGGTATCGAAGCGGGATGAGACAATTGGCCGAAGACAAAGGCGATTTCGTGGCGGAAGAGGGCGGACGGGTCGGCGAAGCCGGAGGCGAGGGCGTGCACGGCGGGGACGGCGGTGGGCAGGGTTGGTGGGGAGGCGAGGTCGCGGAGGGCGAACATGGCGCGGTAGCGTAGGAAGAGGGGGAGGGTTGTGTTGAGGAGGGTGGTTTGGAGTTCTGCGATTTCGGGGATGGTGCTGGATTGGGCGAGTGGTGGGGCGGGGTCGATGGATGAGAAGTCGCTGGGACGAGTTTGTTAGAGCCAGGAGAGGTACTATTGTGTTGAGGTGCATGAGATGGGTATAACATACCTCTGCTTCAACCGCTCCGCAATGCCTTCCTTGGAATGCTCCCATTCTATCCTGTCTACGGCGATGTCGCAAGTCTCCCTCACGACCTCTGGCTCTTGCTTGTCATCTCGCAGCTCTTTGAGCAGTGGTAAGCTGCTAACGTCGCCGAGCGCACCCAACGCTTCTGCTGCTTCGTGTCTGCACATCGAATCTTCCTGCTTGTCCTCGAGCACTTTCTTGAGATAGGGCGCCGATTCCAGATTCCGTGACTGGCCGAGACAGTATGCGAGTTCATGCTTTAATAGTGCTGATGGAGACGTGAAGGCTGCGGCGATGGCTTCGATAGCGGGGATCGTGTCGTTTGTTTCGGGGTGGAGCGCTGCATAGTGCTTGAGGGAGAAGAGTGCTCGGAAGCGTTTGGCGAGAGGGGCGGATTCGGAGGTTAGGACGGAGCGGAGATGAGGGATTTCGGACGTCTGCTTGCTTTGGGTGGCGGGTATGTCTACTGCGGATGGTGCCATGTCTGCTGTATGTTGTGTATGTGGTAGGTCATGTGTTGTGTTTCAACATGGTTTCGAGAAATCATTTTCTATGCCAAGCAATGCGGGGACGAGGTTCTTCAAGGTTCTCAAATTCTAGATCACTCTAATACCTTTGCTATCCTTTGTCAACTGTCAACTCAAGAACCCGTCCCTCAAAGTCTTGTCACACCACCATGGGCTCAGTCGTCCTCCCCCATCTCGCCACAGGCTGGCACGTCGACCAAGCCATCATGTCCGAAGAAGACCGCCTAGTCGTGATTCGCTTCGGCCGCGACTGGGACGCCGACTGCATGCGCCAAGACGAAGTCCTCTACCGCATCGCCGAGCGCGTCAAAAACTTCGCCGTCATCTACCTCTGCGACCTCGACCAAGTCCCCGACTTCAAGCAGATGTACGAACTCTACGACAGCATGACCATCATGTTCTTCTTCCGCAACAAACACATGATGTGTGATTTTGGGACGGGGAATAATAATAAGTTGAATTGGGTGTTGGAGGATAAGCAGGAGTTGATTGATATTGTCGAGACGATTTATAGGGGGGCGAAGAAGGGGAGGGGGTTGGTGGTTAGTCCGAAGGATTATTCGACGAGGTATAGGTATTAGGTGGTCTTTTGTTGTTGGACAAAGGAAGTGCAAACCCGGCAGGCTGGAACTTTACGAGAGGTGCTCGACTCCCATTCACTGAAAGAATTTGGGGAGAAATGGACGGCCGACAAGGATGTGTTCGAGACGCGGAAAATACTATGGATGGGCAGAAGATTACGTTTCACATGCAACGATCGACTACCTTCTGGGAAGGACAGCCCTCACAGCATTGCTTACTCTGTTACGTTCTCGAGACTTGACTGGAGACTGAATAGAGGTGAAGAGTGGAGGACAATATCTGAGCCAACCTTTTGTAGGAGCTCAGAGACGGAAGGCTGTGTTTTCAAGAGCATGCCGCTTGTTCTCCCGGGAAGTGAAGGAGTGCTCACGTCTGGTCAATACGTTGAGGCTCTCAATCTCAAATTCCGGTTGGTCTCTCTTGCCAAATGTACTTCTATCAAAATCAAGCTAATTTCAAAGACTTCTATAAACGACATTACCTAGCACGCGCCTCAAAGCGAAGTGCTGTCGAACACCATGCGTGACATTGTCGTCAATCTACACCTCATTAATTGAGTCTCCAAAACCAGACGATATTGTGATTGTTGAAGAGGGACTTACGTATCTACCCACTTCGCCCGAAACAGTTCCACTTCACCCCCAGAACAGTAAGCGTTGCAATGTCACCTCGAATATTGCTGGCATCTCCTGCTTTGTTACGATAATGAAAGCACTCGCTAGCACATTACTCTTGGTCCATGTGCATTGCTGGCCTATCTGTCCAATGAACTGAAGCATGATGAACGCAGCCGCCGCAAATCGTAACAAACCATATCACAGAAAAGCAGCGTCGTCGTAGTGCTCGTCATAAGCCTCAATGATGCAAGAGGAGCTAGGCTAATAAATACGAGTCTTCTCCCAATTATCCCAAAGCCAAGTTGTTTGTCGTATGGGTCCTTGCTGCGGCATCTATCGCTTACATGAAAGCGTGCGGCAACCTGCAGACGGCATCTAGTTAATACAGGACTCGCCGGTTCGAGCAGTATTCTCTCCGTATCAAGGATAGAAGTCAGCTCTCTCATCTTATTCCACGTTCCTTAAGCTGATCCTCACCTATTGTTAGAGTTTCTATCGAAAATGCCGATCCGAGTCCTGAATATATTGGTACAAATCAGCTAAGAGAGCGTCCCGTGATGCTTGTCTATCCCTTGATGTTTGATGGCGGAAGAAGCATGGCGAGGGCGCGAACGGTTTCTGTTTGTTTCTCGCGATGATGCCGAACCGAGTCGCGGTCGACATCAAACGTCCATGGTCATTGAAGACAGAAGAGAAGAGGAATCGACTCTTTCCAAACCTTATATCCCTCTTGCAATCAGCCTGCTCTTTTCCCCAGGATCAACCGGTATGACCCAGGAGAGTTCCAAGAGATAAATGTCGGAGACCTATCCAGGTCAGAAAAAATATTGGAAAGGCTCCAAAGCGGACTTCCAAGCTGGAAGACACAAATGTGGAGCAAGCTTTTCGTCAGCTTGTGCAGACATACGTTGGTAGTGCCACATCTGGATTGTCTACAAAGCAAACCACGCGATGCCGCGTGTTCACCAAACTTCGTCTGGGTTTCTACAACGAGGTTCCAAAAGAGAGACGATGGCGCCGGCGGGTGGTGAAATGAGAATCTCGAGAGAGGAGGGTGAAGAGGAGTGGCCCTTCTTAGTCGGCTCGGACCTGAACAATTGGTGAGGCATCCTGCGCATGGCATTTAGTCCGAGTACCTAAATCGTGTAAAATCTTTAGCATCCTTCTCAATAATAATGTTAGGTAGAGAAGTGCTGGTTGCCTGGTTCTTGATCACAAAAATAGGGCTTGAATTGCGATGATATTAAATATTGCTTTCTTAGCAGTAGCAGTGCTTCTAGCTACGTTTCTCCAGTATCCAGCATGAACGACGTCTCTCGACGATATAGCTTTGCCAACATACTTTTCTACGAACATGATACATCACTGACCTGTTGAGGGGTTGTCGTCCACTCTCTTCCTCTACTGCTTAACACTCAACCCAATACTCTGCAAATACGCGCACTTCATCTGCTCATCCGCCGCCACCGGTGCCATAGCAGTCGCATTCGTCCTGAACACCAATCTCTGCTTTCCGCCCTGTGTCCACTGCTCCCACGTAGGTGTGCCCGGGTACCTAAAAGAGTTTGGGTTATACGACCTGCAGGATTACTCTTGGTCAGCATTCACGAAATTAAAGGCCTTGATGCTGCTCTGACTGACCTAATGAAACTCGTCCAATACCCTTGCACTACAGGCACGATTCCGCTATTGATGCCACCCGGATTATACGAAGCTGCAGCGTTGCCGTTGACGCTTTCGGGACCCCAGATTGCGTTTACTTCGGTGGTGTGTGGTACGCCGAGGCCTTGGGCGATTTGATCTGGGTCAGAGACGTTCCAGAGGTATTGGTAGGATGGGACTGAGTAGTTGCTGTTTGATGATGAGTTAGAGCTGTAGGCGGAGGGGATGTATGTTGAGAGGAGCGTTGGCTTACTTGTACATGGTTGAGATGAATTCGCCTGGGCATTTGTAGCGCATATCGCCGTAGACGTTACTTGCTTGGCCTGGAGGGAGAATAGAATTAGTCTTTGCTTGCCTCGTGGGTAGTGTTCACAGGTAATTGTCAGGACTTACGCCAGTATGCGCCGGAATTGTTGAATACTGGAGTGCCTGCAAAAGGGTACATGTTGTTCAAAGTAGCAAGTTGTCCCAGCGTTATTGCTGGGAATTGGTCTTTGAGGAAGGTGTTGCTTTGGCTTATGTTTGCAGTGGATCTGGGCACGAAGACTGTGCCGCCATTAACGTCGTCGCCGATGATCGTTGGTCTGTTACACATGATTAGTCAATAGTGTCGTCGTGGACTCGTTGTATTACCTACACTCTTGAGAACCGTCCTTGCTGGAACATGCGGTATGTATAGTCTGGTACTAGGTCACCATCTAGCAATGGTGCATACATGTATAATGGAGGATTCGTCGCTCCAGGAGCGGGCGTGTTGATGTTCACGCGCTGCAGATCGGCTACTGAGACGTTTCTGAGACAGGCGAGGGTGTCGTTAGCGTTTACGCATTGGGTTCGGATGACGAGATTGTCGTATTGATATTGTGCCTCTGCTGGAGTCCAGACGGTGGCAAAAGACACGGATTCGGCGGCTGCTGCTTGGAAGAGGTTGTTGATAACATTTCCACCTATTGAAGTGTTAACGTGCGATGTTTGATTTTATCGACATCACCAAAGCGTCCTGACTTACCATATGCTGTAAGCAACAAGGAAACGGAAGCAGCACCAGCACTGTCGCCACCAATAGTGACGTGGTTTGGGTCGCCTCCGAAGCGGCTAATGTACTTGTTCACCCATTGAAGAGCCTTCACCTGATCTTTCAGACCGTTGTTCAAGCTAGGAACTCCTGGAAGAAACCCATATGGACCAACCTGGAGCAGTATTAGTCGAGTTCTGATATATGTGTCCGACAAACTATTCTCTCATGAGCCTTACTCTATAGCCGAAAGTCACGACGATTATGTTACCTCCACTGGCCTGGATAAGAGAAGAGCCGTTGAAGTTCGGGTTGGCTGATATTAGGTAAGCTTTTGTAAACATGTACTTGTCAAATGTTTCAACCCACAGTTCGTGTTGAAACCACCTATACAGTCATTGTTAATATAGTCTTCATGGCCCGGAATATCACAAATACTGACCACCCTGGATGAAGAAGAATACAGGCAGGTTTGTGGCGTTGGTTGGCGCAAAGACATCGATGAAGAGACAATCTTCTGAGTTGGTAGTGGAATTGGGAGGGCCAGGTGTAGCAAGACAGATAGGTCCGTGCTAATAGAAAGTGATCAGTTCGTGATCTTCCAGGCGATCTACAATATGGGTTCATTCTTACCTTGTTGGCAACCTGAGTGGTACTGTTCGCTATTGGGTCTGCAGGAGCAGCAAAGCGTAGATTACCAAGAGGAGGAGCAGCATATCTCATGCCAACCCATTCAGTGATGCCATCAGAAAGTGCGCTACCTAAGTAGCTCGTATAATTGACATTCACCAATGGTGCAACTGCGTGAGCATGCAAAGCATTCAGCGCGAAGGTAGTAACAAACAGAAGAAGCAACATCTTGACGGCGATGAAAAAGAGATTACGTAGATGGAAGTAGGATGAGACTGGACATCAGAGCAGCTTATATGGTCGGCATACAATACAGAAGCGGGGTAAGAGATGCGCTTGCGGACCACCATGCATGCAATTGTCCGTGTTATGGCGTTTCAGTGTCCAAGCCAGCATGAGATCACCACTGGTACCAAGACTTGGCGACCTCCTCATCTGCCTCATTGCTTAGAAGCGTAGACTTTTGTAGTCTGTAGAGGCACAAACTTGCAGTCCTGCACAGCAATATTGAGCACTAGACTGTCGATAGTGAGGTACTGGTACTATGCGACGAAGACATCATGATGCAGGAAGGAGCGGGGGTATGCAAGACGTTTCACAAGATCGACGATGTTCGGTGTAGTTGACTCCGAGCTTTCATAGTACCTTCGCCCATCGGTAGAAGTATGTGAATTGTGATGAAGGAGACTTGGATTGGCCACAGGAACAGTATCTGAAACCATGCTGAAATTACTCAAAAAGCAAGACAAGGAGAAAAAGATCGAATGATTACTGAACATGATGTTGTTGTCGCTCGAGCAACGAGCGCCAAGCCGATTGTTTATGGGGTAGAGAAGGTCGACGGAGAAGAAGCAACAACGGTCATCTTTAGCACGCTATTTCACAACAGCACGAGCTACACCACGCCAAAATCATCACTGGCACATCACCTCAAGACAATACGCTCATCAACCATCTCATCACGCTTATTGGTAACATAGTCACCACTACTTCACGGCTGCGAGGCCCCTTCGACATCAACTTCCTCACCACTCGAATCCACTGTTATCACCATCACCACCATGACCTCTACATATAACTATACGAATCGCAACACTGCTGCCCGCCGAAATCAAAGAGGAAGCGATAACAGTACAAGCTCGACTGCAACTCACTCTTCAGATGGAGAATCCGCTGCAACTCACATCACAGAACCACCCGCGTGGTCGCGAAAAGTAGTGGTGGTTGGAGACGGTGGATGTGGAAAGACGTGTTTGTTAATCAGCTACAGCGAAGGACATTTCCCAGAGGTAAAAGATACAAGCCGTCGCCGTACCTTAGCATCAGCTAATCGCGGTGAAAGAAATACATACCTACAGTCTTCGAAAACTACCTCGCCAATGTGCCTCATCCACCTACAGGAAAGCTGGTTGAGCTTGCACTCTGGGACACAGCCGGCCAAGAAGAATACGATAGGCTTCGTCCACTTTCCTACCCCGAAACCGATCTCATCTTCGTCTGCTTCGCCATCGATTGTCCTAATTCGCTCGAAAACGTCATGGACAAGGTGTGTAACAGGATCTTTCCACTTTTTGCAAACAAGAACCTAATCGATACTTAGTGGTATCCCGAAGTCCTGCACTTCTGCCCAACAACACCTCTCATGCTTCTTGGGCTCAAGTCAGATCTTCGCGACAACGAACGCTGCAGAGAAATGCTCGCCGCTCAAGGGCTCACCCCGGTGACCATCGAACAAGGTCGTGCTGTTGCACAAAAGATGGGTGCTATCTATATGGAATGCAGTGCTCGCAACAACCGTGGTGTCAAGGAAATCTTCGAAAAGGGCATCACTGTCGCTGTCGGAGATGAGTGGGACGGATACAACAAGTTGGAGGCTAAGACATCGAAGTCAGCCAAGCCAGGCACAGGCTTGCCGACCAAGAAAAAGAAGAGCAGAAGTTGCAAGATCTTCTAGTCGAGTCGGTGTTCTTACAGGTCTGCTAACATTTGGCTTGGCAGATCATGGTCTTTTAGGCTGGCTAATGGACGTGAGCGAGGACTTCGGGCTTAGACGATCATCCTTTGAGAACCTTCGGCGGCATCACGAGCGCGACGAATACGGATACGTGCGACGGCAACCCCAGTATGGCGATGATTTCGTCTGATGAAGACGGGTTCATCTTTCTTTCTCTTCTTATGTTGCATATTTGGGTTGGATGGGATAGTATTGCAATGCATTGCATTTGTGAGGCGCTTTTAGGCCGAGGTCTTTGAGTGCAGAGAAGGCTCAGACAGCCTCTCATATTTGCCAGGCTTAAGAGAAGCATATTGTTTGTAATTCACGATGTCATGATAAAAGCATTCTTGTACGACAAAGCAAGAATGTCGAACGAATTAGACCTTCCTTTACCGTTCCCTGCTTGAAAACCGGTGTTCCGAGGCTATATCACAGACGCCGCTGCTCATGATCTTGTGAAGTAATCCGTTCGAAAGCACTACTGCTTAACGCCCTTGGATATTCATCCCAGCTCCCCTCCACATACTCCAGCGTCATCACCCCAGTCCTTACTGCTCAGCCACCTGCTCCTCTTCTGTCTCAGGCGCATCACCGCTTGCACCGTCCTTGGGAGCCATTACATTTTCGAAATGTGACCATAGTGCTTCTACCGACGAGAATTCGTTGCCGACCTGTGCAATTTTATGTCAGCAACCATGACTCAAAGTGACGAGACGAGATATTGGAGGTAGAAGTCAGAGGAGAACGAAACGTCAGGAACTACGATAATCTTGATGGAGGAAGACGTACGGAGATAATGCCTTCGAGACTTCTGTTCAGTTTGTTGATGTTTTGTAGGACGGATTCCATGCTCTGTTGTTGTGGAAGTGTTAGTTATTGTTATTTTGAGCATGCACGTTGTGGGAGTTCTTGGCGAGGCGCTATGTGAATGTGCAGTGTTGTCAGATTCATGCATGCTTCTTCCTGGTCCACAGGTCAGAGATGATGGAGTCACACCCCATGATGGACATATTTTGCTTTGCTTTGCCTCTTTTGCGTGAGAACATAAATACAGTCTTTCACAAACACACACACAAGACAAGGTCCTCTTCGTCGCTCCAGTCTTCTTTCTTACAAACATGCATATTGACAAAAGAACTCACCACGCCAATCTCTCTCATAAGGCCCTCACGCTGCACCTCAAAATACGTCTTTGTCGAGGACGCGTTGATTTCGCCTGCTGGGTTACTTTGCGCACCACCTCCATTTGTCGACGCGTGGAAGGTTGATGCGCGTGACATTGCTCGTCGGTACTCCGTAAGTAAGATTTACTTCGCTTGGATGAGGGGGATAGTCTTGGCGTGAGCACTTGATTGACCCCTTTTAGGCGACGGCGATGTTGGTGGCGATGAACTGGGGCAACTGGTCTTTGAGTGAGAATTGGATGATTAAGTAAAGAGGATGGATGATTTGTAATGATATACGCTCGTGGTGGCTGATGACATATATATTGTGTTGGGCAAATGATTTCTATGCTACGGTTGTAGTAGAAGTGCATCCTCCACGATATGACCACTTCCAGCAGAATACGCTTAAGAGGCACTCTAGGCTTTCCGCTTGCTCCTTCAAGCGATGGGGAGCAGCCACTTCTGATGCTCGTGACTCTGTCGTATGCTGTCCTTCGAAGACCTTGTCCGAAAGAGAAGATTCTCGACTTTATGCACATGCCTAACCTAATGCTATGCATGATGTCCTTCATCGACGTCCTCCCACTGCTCTTGCACGGCTGAGACGTCTGTCTATTCGCGCCCGATTTCAAACCTACGGTGTACGAATCTCTCGAAACACTTCCCTGGCGCGAACGTTACGACCATGCAAGCTCTTGGTCCTGATCGTTGGCTGACCTCAAGCTATGTTGCAGTCTTCTGAATGAGTCTTCATTTCTGTCTTCGTCGCCCCTTGTACGTGAAGGGCACGGTTATCATTCATCTCATCACGCAGTCGCCAACGTAAGATCCCGATGCAACCTCGAGCAAATCGCCATATAATGTCTCTCAGTCTCAAAAGTCAACACCCCGTGTCTCACAAAGAAATCCAACAGCACCACCGCACAATTCGGCTTGAACTCTCCTCTACCCATCGCACCTCTAATCTCGTCCACCCGCATCAGCTCAAAACTTTCAACTTCATCATCACTCGGCTTGAGCTCAACGTCCTCTACTCCGGTCAAATCCAGATCGTAAATAAATTGGCATTCGGGTTGCAATAAGCCTGTTTCGCCTCCTGCTCGCTCGTCTCTGATGTGCAGGTATGTCACTGTGCCTACTGCTTTGACGTGTTTTCGGACTAGATCCTCAGAGAGTGAGGCTTCTTCGGCGGCTTCGCGCACAACGCACTCGAATGGTTGTTCGCCTGTAGCGATGCCACCCGCGACTGTGTTGTCTAACATACCCGGATATGTGGACTTGGTCTTTGCTCGTCTGGGAACCCATATCTTGATTGCGCCATCTTCCTTGCTTGTGGTATGCGCAGTCATATGGCATCCAA
>Ga0160427_10001910_pt1 | contig 12709 bp, 11 predicted proteins | sample SolpanmetagenomL_FD_108194 | JGI IMG/M metagenome (GOLD analysis project Ga0160427, IMG submission 108194) | Solar panel surface microbial communities from Lawrence Berkeley National Laboratory, California, USA - L | ecosystem: Engineered > Built environment > Solar panel > Unclassified ...
CCTCCTCCTCCTCCTCCTCCTCCTCCACCCCTCTTGCACCTTGCATCTTCCTCTGCAGTCAGTCTTTCTTTTCACTGCCCTGACGCATTATTCGTTTGTCAGTGGCTTTCCTTTCTTGTCAGCTACCCTCCTGCCTGTATCCTTTCAGAGAGCCGATCAGCTAACGATCAAGTCTAGTCCTCTACACTCCTTACATCCACCAGTCGAGCAGGCTCTCGTTACTGACCTGACTGGACCTCTCCACCAAATCGAGTCATTCATTCGACCCATTACGCTCTTTATCAACCTTTCCCTTCATACTCGTCCAGCCATGGATAGAACCATCAACGTCTCGGTCGGCGTGGTCGCCGCGGCTTCAACAGCGCTGTCGACAGCCATAGTCTGGGTCTTTGCTGTAGCGCTGGTGATGGATCAAAACGATGCTATGGGTCTCGCGCTTGCGGCGGGCATGATCGACATACTTGGCCTCCTCTGTTTAGTCTTGCTAGTCGGACGAGTTCTCCGCAATGCTCACTACGACGCTCCGATCGGCAAATCCGACAAGGCTATAAACATCGTTAACATTGTCATCGCTGGAATTGCTGCGCTTCTTACCTTGGCACTTCTGCTTTGGCTTCAGTTGCGGCCTGTTGCAGATCTCCAGGTTATCGGCGATCATTTTTCCGCATTCAAAGGGGCAGAGTTCGCGCTATGGATAGTCTCTGTTCTCGGAAGTGCCGCCTTCTTTTCTATCAACCTAGCCAAGCAAAGTTCCAGAGGACGACGGCAACCCGCGACTATGGAGGAAACTTTGGAGAAGCTCCCTGAAACTCGGGAAGTAATGCAGCCCAAAACATTGCATTGCTTTAGAGGGGCAGTTCACTACCAATCGCCACCATCTTCTCCATGTTTTTCTTCGTTTTCATCGGAATCTAAAATGTCATGTGTGTCGGTCAGACCCCTCGCGACTCTGGCTCAGTCTTCGTCGATGACCGCACTGATCCCAAACGCTGCACCGCTTCCGGAGACCCGTTGCATTCCCTTTCCTGCGCCAGATTTGACTCAGTACAAGCATTTCGGATCCGACGCGACCTCCAGACCGTCCAAGTTGGGGAGACCTGTCCTGACAGTTGCCACTACCGCTACGAAACTGGAGCCCATACCAGGCAGTCGACCAAACTCTTGGGCCGGTATGCTCAACCCACCGTTTCCGCAAAAAAGCACACCGGGAACGTCACTACAGCGGCACAGTGCTGCAGCGCGCAGCCATTCTGTATGCGCACACTCTCTGGAAGTCCCCAAGACTGAGAACCCGAAGGCATTCCGTCGACGCAGTCGATCCGTACCATCCATAAATTCCAACGAGTCACATATACATCCGTTGTTCCGCACTGATAGTCCCTTGCCGCCCCCGACACCAACCACAGGTACCAGCGTCCTCGCTTCAGCCTTCGGTGGACAGACCATGTCTGCAAAGTCCATCACTCGAGCAACATCACAGAGTTACTTGGCGAGCGCAAGTCAAGCTGGGGGTTTACTCACGGCGAACGAAGCACAGAGCTCATGCGAACACGCTAGTGCGATGGCCAAGGAAATCCATGTGTGATGTCTCAACAGTCGCGCGCACGTACGTGGATTGGGGGGCACGCAGGAAACAAGACATGTGCTGTGTTCTAACGTGACAACGACCTTTTCTTTTTTCAGATATTGCAACGACGGGAGACAGACATAACATGTACATGACACATCTTCGAGTGAACAATACAGCTTTCAGCGTTTCATTCAATCAGTGAGCTCTTGCAGTGTTGTTATATCTTGAAGGGTGAGTAAGTTCAGTCAGTTGGACGTTATTATTGATACGGGCAGACCACGGGAGCGACGCATGCAAAGCCGGAAGCTTATATCGGCGGCGAGTCATGCGGCCCGCCCTACCAGTCCCGTCTGGTCTCGAATTTGTGAACCACAAAGACTCGCTCGTATGACCTGACGACGGACTGCCTGCCATACTCAACGCCGCCGTGATAGATCATAGGCGCTGTCTGTCTGTGTGTCTGTCAGCGCGAGTATAATAGACCTTCTCTCTGCATCTTGTTATCTCTATACTGCCTCGAGTGCCCTCTTGCAGCTTCCCCCTCTCGCAACACCTGCCTCGGACGTCTTCAGGTATGACCATGATGATACCAGCAACGGCAACACTTTACATGCTTGCTAAAACACCCCCCCTGCACTAGCATTGTTTCTTTATTGAATCGACGCGATTTGAACTCAAATCTTGTGCTCATCGCTGTCACTGGACCATTTTTCACTTCCTTCTATGCCCCAGTTTTGATTCCGAAGGTGAGCCAGTCCCTTTCATGTGCTTGCGGAGGCGCCCTTTCCTGAGAACCGCCCTCCAAGACTGCCTCTTTCTTTCGACCCGGATTGCAAAATTGTAACGATCGTACGGGGAAAATCACCATTAGGCTTACCTCGAATGCCGAGTAAAAGCCGCTGATATTTGACAAAATCCTGGACTGCCGTAGGAAAAGAAAGCTTTATATAGGATTATGCTAATCTATGAGCCAGACTGGAAGATATTATGCTGTAGACCGCAACCATCATGGTCGACTAACACCACATTTTGCTCCTGCTCCAACATGCGCACTCGGGATTCAGACCAGTCGTCGAGCTGTAAGTCAAGCATTCCAGCAGCTCATATTTAGAACTCACTGACAATTTTCAGTGGCCGCGGGCTTACGCCGTAGTACTCGTCGGTCCTCACAGTCTGGCATCAACAAGGGCCCAGATGGTGATCGCGTCGCTCCTCAATCATCACCCTCTGATGAAGCCGTCAGGAAGGGTTCCGATGATAACGAGCGCACCCACCGTAGCTCTTTGAGCTCCCTTACGGGATACTCCGATGCTGAGAATGATCAAAGTAATGGGCAATCTGTCAAAGAAAGCCAATCCGTTGACGGCCTTCAAACCCAAGAAGAACAGGACGTTGACAACACTGATGGCAAGCTTGAAAACCGAAAAATGTCGTCCGCAATGTCCGCGACAGACACCATCAGCCGCGGTATGGTTCACGATCACGACATGGAAGATACATCGCTTGGTGAACTCCATAACAGTAGCAACGAGTCTCCTTCGGTTGGAAGTAAAGGTGCAATTCTAGGAAAGCGTAAAAGAAAGACATCGGCAACCGATGCCGTTGAGACTCTTGATCTATCGAGAGAGTCGGCATCCGGAGACATGCTCAAAGATACGCAAAATCGCATTCAAGAGGTGGCACCGAGCGTCCTAAAGAATGTTGCAGGTGGCATTCTCAAACGACTGCCCGGCCGACGGAGGGCGCCACACGCTGATGCCCAGATGGAAGCGAAACTTCGAAGGCAACTGGAGCTCAAAGTAGCATACCGGGCAGTTGCAAAGGCTCAGAAGCTTATCTTGGCAGAACTTGCTAGGCGCACAGCCGAGGAGCTCGAAGCGAAACCCGAGTCTTACAAGGACTACGACGAGTTTGAAGATGTCACGGAGGAGCTGCAATCTAGACTGAACGCGAGGATGGAAACCCTCCGAAGTTACCGAGAAGAGGAAGAAGCCAGGCTGGAGAGAATTAAGCATGCACAAGAGCTCATAGTTCGTGGAAAGTTCCAGGTAAATGAGGAGCTGGTTTCGTTACAAATCAACGAGCTAACATGTCACAAAGCAAAAAGTCGTGGACAGCCAAGACGATCGCTTGCTACAAGCTCAGCACGAGCTTCTTACCACATTTCGGTCTTCAACTAAGGAGGAAGATAGCGAAGCTACCGACGACGAGGTGAGTTTTACTCTTTAACGTCATGCACTTTCATACTAACCTTCGTGACAGGATGGCATAATCCCACGTTTATATACGGTTCGTGCTCCTGCTTATGAACGGAAACCATTACCCGACGCATACGACTCTCGAAGCAGGTTCTTCGTTCGTACACAACGCCTTTGGGATGACTTGGAATCCCGCTTCAAAATGCGAATAGCACAGCACTACTTCGACCCATCATCACTGGTCGCGAAGCCCAAGGATTTCGTTACCTTTGACTGGGCGCATAGGGACATGGCAACTGCGGCGTGGAACATGGATGTGCTCATTGACGCCGCTAAGGAAGTCGATGCACAAACGGCAAAGGCCAACCTCGATAGAGATCGCGACGCCGCTGCTACCTTGCAGGCTTTTGCTGCTCAGCGTCCTCCGGTTCCTATGAAGATTGAGACTCCCAAGCGAGCAAAACAGAGCGGGCAACCCATTGTCGCCAAAGAACCGTCCTCTGATGGTCGTCAGCCTCATTATATAAACACACCTGGATTTGGAACGACACCATCTTCAGGAAAGTCACAGGCCATAAGACCCACTTTGAGAGCAGAGGAGATATACATGGTCGGAGGGAGATCACTCTTTGCACATATGGACACGAGGACATCTGTGGTGCCCCAGCCTAGCCACTACCCTTTCTCGGCAGTTGCCAACGGGCGTCCGCACGCGACAGACCAAGGTCTAGCAATTTCAGCATTTCGGCACAACTCTCTGGTACAGCCCGATTACATGGAGCTACCGCCGCAAAGGTCATCCGAGCATGCATCGACCATGGAACCGCATAGAGGCATGCCACCACAAAGAGGCCCCGATTCTGAACACTTCACTGTGCCGCAAAACCCGAAAGCAGAGCCGACAGGCATGGCGCATATCTTGAACGCCGCGCCAGTGAAGCCAAGGACCCGACCTGGCCCGAAAGCCGTGTATGCTTCAACTGGAGGCCACCGAACTCCTTCGATGCAGAAACATTGGAGTCCCTTCATCAACTCGATGGGACCTCCAATGTACTCTACGCCTAAGTATATGCAGAGCAATCAGGAGGCGCCACGCAGGCCATCTGTGTCCAACCCCTCTGGACCTCCGCCCTTCTCGCATACATATTCTCAGCAGCTAGCCCCTCCGTTGTCTTTCGAAGGCAGTGCTGCACAACATGACCATCAGCGAAGGCACAGCGGCGGACGCCCTCCGAGCTTTCAAAGCATCGCACCTGCACAGTCTCAGCCCGGCAATAGTGTACAGAACCAGCCAATGCCACAACAACAGCAAGCACTGCAGCTTCCAGCACATTTACGACCGCCAGAGAACCAAGCACAGTCGATGCCACCGCCTGCAGATGCCCACCGCCGCGATCACGACCCTTTCCGCCCTCGTTATGCTCAGCCTCCTCCGTTCTTCCACCAGCAAGGTCCGCCCCGACCCCAAGCGCAATATATGCCGTTTGACCCCTTTCCACAGCGCCAGAATCATCAGACGCAGCCACAGCGATCGTACCCCTTGGGACCGCAGCACACGGCCCAATCGCAAGGTCATTTGATGCATGGCGGGCAGAGAGTACCAGACACGACGAATGCCAGGCCGCCAAGTCCCCGCCACTTTCTTCCGCGTCAACCACCCGGCGGGCCCTTTACGGTATCATCGCAGGAGCCTCAGTCAGTGCCGCATGTTCATCGCAACTCACTTACTGGATATGGAACAAACTTCACGGGTTGTAGACCTATCCCCCGACCAGACGACGTTGTCCGCCATGATCGCGATGGAAAGGGGAACGCGCTACCACCACATCCACCACCTCCATTACAGTGGCAAGAATCACAGCGTCCGCCACAGTCGTACCATCAGAGCTTTCCAGCTTATACTTCGCGACTGTTCAAGACGCCGCCGCCACTCCTGCCGGCACTGTCTTCGCAATTACCGCAGCAGAGGACGCAAAGGGCATTCTCGTCATCGAAGCCAAGTGTGGCCTCTTTGTTGCAGACGCCACAGCCTCCTCCGCCGCCGTCATCGTCGTCGTCGTCGTCGCAGACACCGGGACAAGGGAGACAAGGGATGTGATGATTGGCAGGGGCTGACAGAGGGGACGGGATTGGTCGTACTTGGGATAGGGACTTGATAGATAGATAAATACAAATACAAGAGCGCGGTTGCGCGAGTCAAGCCATCTCCTCAAGGCTTGGCACGTCAGAGGCAAGGAAAACCTCGTGACGCGCCGCCTCTTTTCAGGTTGCCTCGTCCTCCTCCTCCTCCTCCTCCCGTGACCGATCACGCTTCATCACGACCACTTATACCATCAACACCTTGCCCGTAAGACAGCTGGTTGCTGTATCTAAGACGCTCAGCATTGCCGTCGGTCTCTCACTTGACCTCAATCGCTTTAATTTGATCCGTTTTCGGCGGGTTCGAGACACGCTTCTTCTGCAGCTCGTCACGCGGTACAACGTGACCTGACCTGACCTTCTCCGCAATTATCTCAGTCCCATCAAGGTATGAACAATGCCCCTCGACGGTCATCATGTCCTGGCATCATGGCGTGTGTCAACGTCAACGCCAACGCCATGGCGAATGCCGCGCTGGGACTAACTGCCCGCCATCGGTCTCTTGTCAAACGCGTCGACGCTGTAATGCGCTGTCCACGGCGAGGACTGAGAGGCCGTTGGCGTCGCGTTGCGGCTCTTCGTCGCGCGCGCGAATTGCGACTGGAGACTGGCATGTCTTGTCGCGGTGATGGGCTTCTTTTCTAGCGCGACGTCGCTGGTCGTTCCAGCGCGCCACACGACCAGCTAGAGATCGAATGCAGAGCTAACGCGAACATCAGGACAGCGAAACTTGCCGTCCTCAGTGCCAAGTAGATATCGAAGCTATCCCGACGCTCAGCATCGAAGCCGACGTTCCATCGAAAACAAATCCAGAGAGTCCGACCGAGCAAAGGTCCTCGCGTTCCGATGGAGGGGAACTTCGCAAACAACCAGTACGCCAACCAGAATGCCAAAGTGGCGCCCATGCGTGCACCTGGCGCTGCGGGCAAGCGTAAGAGAGAGTCTTTCGACTTCGAGGCTGTCAACCCGGCGCCCAATGTCCGTAAGGCTATCACGTCTGCCTACCCGGATAACACCCTTCCTACCTCTCACGCTGGAGACATGTCCGACTTCTTAACTCAAACGTTCGACCTAAGCGCGCTCCAATCACACCCGGCTAGTGATCCAAACCTGCAACAACAGGAAGGTGGCCAGTATCTCGACAAGAACTCCGGCAATGGAAACCTCGACACCGCCACGGCGGCGGTAAACAGGGCTTCGGCGGCAATGAGGCAACAGCAGTTCAACGTCCCGGCTCACCAAGCGGAAGATTTCCTGGCAACCCAAAACGTAGCGGATTCCACCTTCAACATGGAAAGCGCCCAGCCCGACGCAGGCGAAATTGAAGACACCGACGCCGCAGCCGTAGGGGACGTAGAACAGACAAGCGACAACGCCAGCGGGCCAGTATCCGGCAAGCCGAACGTCGGCACAGACGAATGGCACAAAGTACGCAAGGACAACCACAAGGAAGGTACGTGTGATTCGATCCCCTAACCATGCCCACCCATGAACTAACACACACCCTCCCACAAAAAGTCGAGCGCCGCCGCCGCGAGACCATCAACGAAGGCATCAACGAGCTAGCCAAGATCGTGCCCGGCAGCGAGAAGAACAAGGGCGCCATCCTGTCGCGCGCCGTCTCGTACATCCAGAAGCTGCTCGACGACAACAACCAGAACATCGACAAGTGGACCTTCGAGAAGCTCATCACCGAGCAGGCCATCAACGACCTGTCCGCCAAGCTGACCCGCGCCTGGAACGAGAAGGAGTTCTGGAAGCGCGCCGCCCGCGACGCCGGCGTCAACATGGACGCCGCCCTGGCCAACCTCGGCCTCGAGCTTGAAGGCGTCGTCGTCGCCAACGCCAATGCCGATGCCGATGCCGATGCCGCCAATGATGCCCAGATCAACGGCAAGACCGAGCGCGCCCAGGGCGTCGAGGACCTGGGCGACGAGCACCACGCGCAGGATCCCGAGTCGTCGCAGGCGCCGGATTTGGGCGTGTAAGAGGTGTGTGTGTGTACGAACGTGGCGTTTGGGAGGGGGTGGGCGAAGGGGGATTCTGAGATGGACACGCTTATGCTTCGTCTTTTGGGGCGTTTTGCTGGGGTCGCGGCTTTCAAGGGCGCGCTGTAAGGAACAACAACATCTTTCTTTGTGGGTTGGGGCAATCGGGGCTGGGCCTTTGCGCGGTAATCAGACTGAATACAGTTGCAAACGTTGCTTCCGAAAAACGAAGGTCTTGCCTGTGCTTCGCGGGGAATGGCAAGTTGAGGCTTGAAGAAGGCAATCCCCCCACCCCCACCCAGCCTAACTCACGCGCTTCACTCGACGTCCATCAATATACTGCCATCGCCTTCGTGCTCACCCTCAACCTCACCCTCGCCTTCGCCTTCGCCATCCCCATCGCCCTCGTCCCCTCCTGCGCCATCCCTATCATCGTCCCCCTCAGCACCCCCCTCGCCGTCGCCAAAGCACAAATGCTTCCAGTCCTCAATCTCCTCTGTGATGCAGCGCAGGCGATCCCTGACGCTCTCGACCGCATAGCTGCCCAGCAGCAGGCGCAGCGGCGGGAACGCGCAGTGGCCCAGCTGCCAGACCAGCTCGGTGGCGCGCACGCACGACGTCGGCTGGTGCGCGTCGAACCACTGGAAAATGCGCGTCGTGTGCTGCGACGGCGAGTGCGCCGTGCGGTACGCCGGCGACGCCATCGGCAGCACCGAGAAGTGCGAGTACCGCTTCACCGGCGACAGCGCCGGCACGTGCGGGGTTTTGGCCGGCTGCAGGAGCGGCGGTTGCGATTGCGCTTGCGCTTGCCACGACCGGCGGTGCGCCGTGGGCATCATCGCTGGTAGTGGGGAATGTGTGGGCGGCGGCGGCGGCGGCGGCATTGGGGGTGCTGATGCGCCGAGTGTGAGGGACTCCGGGTCGTCCATGCGGATGTGCCCGGGCTCGACGAGTGTGGCGCGCACGGAGAAGGCGTGCGTCTCGTAGAGCATGCTCTCGATCAGGCCCTCGACGGCGTATTTCGTCGCGCAGTACGGGGCCATCCCCGGGACGCCCAGGGCGCCGGCCGTCGACGAGAAGATGATGTAGCGGCCCGGGATGGACGAGGTGCGGAAATACGTCAGGCTGCTTTGGAGAATGTGCAGGGTGCCGAGGAAGTTGGTCGAGAACTGGTTCATGAGGTCGTGCTCGGATTGGTCTTCGGCCGCGGCGATGACGCCTGCAGTGGGGAGGACGAGGTGTCAGTTCGAAGTGTGTGAAGAAGAAGGGGAAGACATCAGGGAGGTCGAACCATAGCCTGTGCAACTGCGTGCGGGGTGGTTGTTAGAGACGACGGCCATGCGGGAACCCCTCCCAAAAAGACGCCAGAGGACATGCCTACTTCGCGATGATGTCGATTCCTCCCCAGTGCTTAATGGTGCGCTGGACGACCATGTCTACGGTCTCATGCAGGCGTACGTCGCAGACCATGCCCAAGCACCGCTCGTGCCATCCCTGCATCTGCTCGACCGTGTTCTCCAGAGCGCTGCCAACGGCCGTCACTTTATCCCCATGCGAGAGCGCCGTGCGGACGAGCGAGCGTCCTACGTGACCCGTCGCGCCAAACACAATCCATGTCTTTTGCGACGCGGGGCTGTCGGAGCTGGGTGGGTTGCAGGACGCTGGTAATTTGAGTTTAGAGTCGGGTGCCTCGGGCGGGGATGCTGCCTTGCTCATAGTATACGATGGTCAGCAAGCGCATTGAAGCGGCATTGTAGAGTATATGACAAGGATGTTACTGTATTATATTGTAGGCGTGGAAGGAAGTCAGTCGCATCGCTTCTCGTGATTCTGCCGTCCCGGCCCCTGGCTGACCCGCTTTGGGATGTGCTGCAGAGCGCGCAACTGAGCGACTTCACTTTGCAGAGTCAACCGTTTCTCTGCAGGATGAGCTTCGCTTCGCCGTCTTGAAGACGAACAGCAATTGGATACTGGTGTTGAAAACGTCGCGATGAGCGTGGGTTCGCCGCCGCCCGCTCAACCTCCAGCACACCACCTAACTAACATACCAGCTCCGGGGTCATGACAAGTCCCTCTCCTACGTAAACAGCCTGTACGAAGCCCGATGCTCGCGGAACTGGACTGTCGTGCCAGAACTCGCTCGCAAGGTCGTCAAGTATGCTCCTGGACGAGAATGTCTGGCTCTAGCCGCTGGGGTGAGCGCGCTGGTCAACTCACAACCAAGCGAGGCCGCCTACCAATCCGCCGAACAAGAATATGGAGCACCTCTTGATGTTGCCTTGCGGTCCGGACGCTTGAGTCAGATCGATGCCCTGGATGGAGGCGTGTTCCGGGCAGCACTTTACCTGGGGAAGAAGAACTACGCGGCCGCCTTGGCCAGCATCCCAGATCTGGTGCATAGGCCTCCGGTGCCACAAGAAGGCGCAGGCCAAGAAGCTTGGGCTGGGGTGTGTGTGGTGTTCGGGACATTCATCGAAGGACTGGCACTGGAGAAGACGCGCGACCTACCAGCCGCGGCAAGCGTATATCGAGCTGTCCTTCCTTATATGGCCAATGTTGTCGCTCTTCGATCGCCCTGCGCAGAACTAAGGCGATGGTCTGAGGAACTTCTTTCACACATGGGGCTGTTCTTCTCGCCTCCCAATGGCTCTAGGACAGATCAAAGCGGCGATGCGATGCAAGCGTTTGCTCTGTTGTCACAATTGGTGGAAGGAAATGCTCGCACGCCGACCAGCTCTCGAAGCGCAATTACTGGGGTCAGCCAGCGTCAACATTGGAGAGCCTATTACGAGGCACTTTCAAGCATGATTCGAAATGGACATGTGCCACCTTCCGGGAAGCACGAAGCCATGGATGGCGCGAATCACAGCGATGCGCGTCTTCGACTTGTGGAAAAGCTTGTCAGTACGGAGAAGAATTATGAGAATCTCTTGTTGAGGGAAACACACTTTCCAAAGGCTACCGAGACCAATGGTGAGGTTCGGGGTTGGGTTGAGCTAGTCATGGACAACTGGCGTGTACTCTGTGGATCCAGTTGGTCCGATGAGGAGCTTGGTATGGGTGGTAAGGTCGGAGTTGGTCGGAAAACGCTCGACGTGAGTGTCATGGATTCTAACTGTGAATCAAATATTAACGTTTTCAGATCCTGTACCGAGCAGCAACGAAAACGTTTCACTCGACTCAAATCCTGCGGCATCTGTTTACTATCCACACCTTCCTTGGCGAGTTCTACCTTGCGTTCAAGGCTTTCGACACCTACATTGCGATCATGAGCAAAGGAAAAGCGAGGATTGCAAAGTCGGGCGAAATTGATGAATCTCTCGACGACGACGATACAGTCCTTCGACTGGCTGCCGAGGCGCTCAGTGTGGCTTGCCGTTTCAATCCTAACGACTATGCTGAAAGGGCTCTAAACATAGGGATCTTGATACAAGGTTGGATCGAGCAGGCTCCACCTGATTCCTTGTCGAAGAATCAAATCACACAGCATGATGCTGGAGTTAGGAGTCCATCAAGAAATGTGCTCTCCATCGCGTATCATGCTATCGGCATCAGTCAGGCCAACTGGGCACTGGTGCATTATGATGCGTCAGTCCGGACAGAGTTTCAGCAAAAGGCTATTCATACACTTCAAAAATCTTTGAAGATTGGTGGTACTCAAAACGAGTCAGTGGAAACTTTGTTTGCGCTTGGCTACATGCTAGCGAATATGAGAGATATCCCAGCCGCTACAACCGTTCTTAAGCGGGCGTTGCAGACTTCTGATCCTTTACCGCTTTCCAGCTCGCCCGACGGACTCATATCTGGGAGGGTTGAAGAATCTAAAACCGAGTCTCACGGGTTTGCAAAGGAGAGAAAACTGCTTGCCGTTTGGCACTTTCTCGCCCTGCTCATCAGCACTGAAGATGAGTACGAAAAAGCCGCAGCATGTTGCGAGGCGGCATTTGATCAATTCCAGGATCCTGTAAACCTTTTCGGGATGAACCCAGAGAGCCGGTCGAAGCGTGCTCTTGTTGCAGGCGACAAAATGGTCAACCAGTCAGAGCGCGGCATTGTTGATGAGATGAGCAACTTTGAGAAGCAAAACATCATTGAACTTAAGATGACTCACATGGCTTTGCTTAACGAACTCGAAGGTCCAGAGGTGGCAGTCAATGAGTCTGATGAACTCATTGCGCTGTACTTGCGTCTTTATGGAAGTATCCGTTTTGAGAGCAGCAACGGCCAGCCGAGTTACAGTACTAGCACTTCGGCGCACAACTCATCCAACACTCAACGAATCACCTTTGACGGAACACAGTCTAGTAACCAAAGGGTGAGCAGGGAGACACCAACTATCGAGATTACAAACGAGAAGGGAGCCTCGACATATGGACCGTCTCATCACCATTTTGGCGGCCATAAGCACGACGGCCAAGAGGGCCATAAGCATTTCGGAAGTCTTCGTTCGAAAGTTGGTAGCATGCGGAGACCAAGAGCCAGTGGGGAAAGTCGAAGGTCCAATAACGGCGAAAAGCGGGAATTCGTCGAGCCAAGGTCGGGCGAAACACCTACTCAACCTCTTAACGGTCACCACTTCGACGGTATGGCTCATAACATGTCTCCCGAGACGTTGCCAGAGCCTCTAAAGAATACTACAACCCCACTGCGACAAGACACAAGACTACCGGCACCTGCTCCAGACGCTCATCAGACGCCAACACCACATTTTGTGATTCTACAGCAAAGGTGTCACCACGTCTCGGTCCTAATCAAAATATGGCTTTATATCGCGGCCCTCTACACGGAGGCCTCAATGCCACACGATGCGAACG
>Ga0160427_10001913_pt1 | contig 12703 bp, 8 predicted proteins | sample SolpanmetagenomL_FD_108194 | JGI IMG/M metagenome (GOLD analysis project Ga0160427, IMG submission 108194) | Solar panel surface microbial communities from Lawrence Berkeley National Laboratory, California, USA - L | ecosystem: Engineered > Built environment > Solar panel > Unclassified ...
ACTGTGTTGATACGGCTACTAAAAAAACCCCTCATCTCACACAGTAGGTAGTTTTATTCTTAGAGTTACTCTGATTTTGTTCTTCTATTCAATAAATTAAGAGGAGAATATTCTTATTAATTATTATTATTATTATTATTTATCATCATTATTTTAAACATGAATATTGGCTGAGTAAATGATTGTCGCTGTAGGCACAAAGTAGCAAGATAGATGTGAAGAGGATATATAGCGGACTACTCAGTGCTTCAGTACTTTAAGTAATCAGGTTTCTAGTGTCCATTCGGTGGCTAAGTAAACAAGTGCTGAATACTGTTATTCTTGCTACAACTTCACAACTACAGTTCGTTCGTTGTATCAAACATCTAATCAACCCCGGAAAATCATAAGCACTTTTTGGTGTCAAAAGAATTATTTCATTTGAGACCACGAGACTACATACAAGAAGGAAACATTGGCTAGCATGCCATGCTGAATCATTAACGGCTATGTATCCGTTACTATCTAATCAAAATTCAAAGGGTATTTTTCGTATTTCGTTAACATGATAGAGCCGCAAAGCTCAAGTAGCTAGCTTCCGCCTCTTTTTGCCTCTGCGTACAAAGGTTTCGCCTCTGCTAGTTTCCAATCCTCCACCACCGCTCTCGTTCTCAGCAGCTGCAGCTTCTTGACATAACGGGCAGATCCACTCTATAGATTCTGCAGGCTTGTCCTTCAAGTTGACACACTCAAGATGATACCATTCTTGACACTATAGTGGTTCGTAGGAGATATCAGTACACGTATATTGGGCAATACAAGTAAACATTTATATGAAATATACTTACGTCTTCCTTATCACACTGTACCATAGTGCCGTATTGTGGCTTCTGGCACAAGCAGTATAAAGGCTCATTCTCGTCAAAAGGCATATCATCATCTATAACATCCATGGTCGTCGATGATAAAGACTTTGAGTTCTTTTCTACGATTGGCTGAGATGCTCTTCGTCCCTTGGCTTTGTGCTCGGCCTTGGAAATACCTGGAACTGTGAGTAAGTATACAAACTATGGGACAAAATACACCTACCACTGATCAAGATGATCTCGTTCTTCTTATTCTCTTGTGCTGAATTCTTTCTCTTATTGACCACGCTCTCTCGTCTAGGTCGCTCCGATTGTGCTGAGATGGGGGATAAAACTGGCGGTTGCTTGACTAATGGGGCCACTATTTTGGTGTTCCTTTGGCTTCTCCCTTCTGAGCCTGCAGGAGACTCCTCGTCTTTTGCGTCTGTTTTTGGAGTTTTTAAACTCTCCTTCTTTTCCTTCATGATTTGAGCAATATCTTCTTCGGTCTCTATGAAGTCGAACTTGCCTCCTTTGAGACCGATGTTTTGGATAAGACGATTGACCTCAGACATGTCTTGACCAGTTCTCATTGCCCATTTCCTTAAACCTCTGGCCCCTCTTCCTAGAGAGTCTAACTGCTTAAGCATCATTGTGTCTAATGGTTGCCACGTCGAGTTCTTTTTCATTTGCTTTCTCAGACCCGCAAGCTCTGTTTGAGTCAATTTGAGCCATGAAAATTGCTCACCACTCTCGCTTTCGTAATAGTGAAGTGTTGAATTCTGATCACTCAGTGCTGATGGAACATCTTCCCAGTCTTCCTCGGAAGTAGTACCGTCAATGATAGCCGCAATATGCTTCTTTGAGACCCGAGAAGGATTATTATGGGTCTTATTTCTCAATGGTGGCCTGCCAATTAAACGAGGTGTTTTGAGTACACTTGCTATCTTCGGGGCCACATCGATAATCTTCTTGCTTGTCTTAATAGTTGGCCGTTGATTATCCAAACGCAAAGTAATGCGTAATTTATCATTAACTTGTTCTGGCAAAAATTCAGTTGTTTCCTCCTGAACAAAAACCGATTTGCTAGCTAGATCTTGCAGTTTCTCAACAATATCCGAAAGTCTGTTGAAGTGACGATCAACCTGGAGAAAAAGGCACCAAATTAGTCTTGCAGTCCCTTCTTTTAATACCTGTACTTATTCTTTGTAACCAACCGTATCATACAGTCTAGATGCCTCGGCCACACTTTCTTCTCTATCAATAATAGCCATGTTTAACGCTTCAGCCATATCCTTCCTCAATTTCTCGGCTTTAGCATAGGTTTGATCGGCGCATAAAAGTCCATGTTTAAGTTTGTTGGTGCCATTTGGTGTACCTGATGGTGGCTTAAGTGCAGTGTATTCCTTTGCGATTGAATCAAGGGAGGTCGTGTAATTCGTGTAATTCTCATCCAGTTTGTGGATTAGTGTGAGGGAACGAACAACATCACTGTGCAAGTATTCGGTATCTACAGACCTCATCTATCAGTCATCAGACTCTCTCAAAAGATGCGAAGTAAGTAGATGTAAGCTTTACAGTCGATAAAATCGTTTACAGTGACCTGCGCATCAGGATCCACTGACCCATCTAGGATCTCGTTATCGTCCATTCCAATCGTATCTGCGTTGTTTTCCAAGTTTTGCATGTTGGGAGATGTGAGCCAGTGTGTCCACTAGAGATTCTCATCGCAAGCAATTGAGGTCGTAGATTTGTCTGTTGAAACTGATTGTTTACTCCAGTCCTTAAAAGGTATGCTAGCCATCCTGCGCACTATGGGAAGCCCTTCTTCATTGAGGAAAGACAGAGAATTGTGTGTATGTGTGCGTGTGTGTGGCATAAGGCTGGCGTTGGCTGATTCAAAAAAGCAGATCGGAACGCGTTCTTGGTTGCCTCACTCTTGGCACACGTGGATGTGCTGGATGGTGCGGCATGTGTGATGCTGATGAAACCTTGTCTCAGCTTTATAAGATCTTTAATTTTTCCCTTACGCTTGTAAGCTACAAACATTCAACAATGCTGCTACTACTGCTGCTAATCATAATATTAATAATAATATTTAATGGTGATCATATGGTTGATATATAAATCGGCGGATGCAATGAATGATCGCTATCATCAGTTATTCACTGCAGCTGCCAGAAAGTAAGTTTTTATTATTCTGTTTACGCTTCCTTGGTTTGTATTTGGAAATAAACCCGGCCCCAAAATGAGCGGTTGTAACACCAAGCACTCTCACCCTGAATTCGCAATTCTTTTCATGCATCTATAATTCTTCTGTACGTTTGGACATGATAGCAATGGGAGAAGAGTCATACTTGGAATCTTCCAAAGATAATAACATCAACAATGTACTTATTGCTACACCATTACAACGCACGACGTTCAAGACGCTTGTCGCGACCTTGGAACGTCCCCTCATGATAATATAGGCTTATGAACCATATTCTCGTCTTCCGAATTAAAGGTCTATATCTACCTAGCCAAACATAGGAGCAACACCATGCCCTAGATCGCTGTGGACTTGGAGTATCTACTTTAGTAAGCAGATGCATATTATCTCATGAGGAGTCAGATAGTATGTACAACAACTTTAGAATTGATCTGGATCATATTTGAAGGAATTGTAAAGTTCAGCCAGATAAATGTTTCCCACTAAGTGAAAAGCCTTATGGTATCATGGAGTAGATAAATACTTAGTATGAATGAACAAGGTTGATTTGACTCGAGCAACCCACGAAGCTTTATGATGCCACTATGCGCAATGAATAAAACAAGAATAAATGCTTGATAAATAATAGATAACAGATTTTTGCCTTGTGAGACAATAAGTATGTACTTACTTGCTTGCCTACCAATAATCATTTAATTCTCAAATACTAAGTACTTACCTAGGTAAATATCATATACTTATGTAAGTATATGTACTTACTTAGTACAGTATGCTGGTATTGGCGCTGTGCTTGCCTGCTTGCCCGCCTTGATGATGGTGGTGGTGGTGGTGGGTGGTTGCTGACTTGTCTCGTCTTTCTGGAAAAGCTCTCTCTCGCTCTCCTTCTTTAAATCTTCTTTGCTTTGAAAGACTCCTCTTCCCTTTCTCTCTTTCATCACAGTCACACAGTACGACATCGACATCATTGTTCTCATCTTCACCCACTTCCGCCGCCTCTTGTCCCTTCTTCTCTTCTCTCCCTCCCTCTTCCTTCTCCTTAGCATCCTCATCCTCATCCTAAACATCCATATCAATCTCCTCACATCCTCCCACTCCTCCGGCCTCCTCAATCTTCTGAAACTCGAGTTTGGATCTTCTTTTCAGAAGTCTACCATCTCTTGGACAAAAAGAAAAACTCCTCACGGTGATCGGCCTTTGTCCACCGTTAATCTTCATTTTGCTTTGCTACATACGCACTAGAAAATTTGAAGTTTTGAGAACTTCTCTTTTCTTACCTTCAATTACGGTCTATTCTCAGTTTTAGGTATAAACGCCCTCGCGCATTTGTTTTTGCCAACTCTACATTTTTAGCAAAGACGTAGCAGAAAGCTAACAACTCACCGTTTTCTAGCTTATCAGGAGTTCGGTTCTCGTCAGGAGCAAGCTCTATAACAAAAAGTCTTTTTCTCACTTATTTGGTTTTTTGGGAACAATTTGCAATAATTGAGAACTTACAGAACAACAAAATCAACAAAATGTCACAAGAAAACACTCAAGCTGATGAGGTCGCATCAAAGTTTCAAAACATGGCAGTAAATAACGAATCTCAAGACAACGAAGGTGGAGAGAATGAAGGTCCCCGCACCGACGAGGAATACGCCTCATCCCCACTCACCCTACGAGCGATTGTATCATCTAAAGAAGCTGGTGTGATCATTGGAAAGGCTGGAAAGAATGTAGCGGATCTTCGGGATGAGACTGGTGTGAAAGCTGGAGTCTCCAAGGTGGTACAAGGTGTTCATGATCGAGTTCTTACCGTTACCGGCCAGCTTGAGGGCGTTGCTAGAGCTTATGCTATGGTTGCTCAAACATTGCTTGAAAGCCCTCCGGGCACAGTACCCAATGCAACCGCAGGAACCCATCGTATGTGCAACCACATTTTGCCTATCCCCTTGAGGCATATTTCGTAGTAGAATATCCTATATCTGCCAAGTTGATGTGCTAATCTTTCTGTAGCCGTTCGCCTTCTTATCTCCCACAATCAAATGGGAACCATTATTGGTCGACAAGGCCTGAAGATTAAACACATTCAAGATGCATCTGGTGTGAGGATGGTCGCACAGAAAGAAATGCTACCCCAATCTACCGAACGTATTGTAGAAGTTCAGGGTTCTGCTGAAGGTGTCCGTCAAGCTGTCTGGGAGATTGGCAAGTGTTTGGTGGATGATTGGCAGCGAGGTACTGGGACTGTCCTCTACAACCCTGCTGTTCGTGCTACTACGGGCTCTTCTACTGTGACACCATCTGTTACCAACGGAGGAGCGAATAATGAGCGATACTCTTCTGGTGGTGATCGTTCTTCTCGAGGCCCAGTCCGGACTGGAAACGGAACCGACTTCTCGGAACCAAGTTCAAACTATAACCGACGCAGCACTTCCGATGCCCCACGAACTGGAGCTGCCCAACAGCCTTCGACTACCGAGGATGGTGAAGATGTTCAGACGCAAAACATTAGCATTCCAGCAGATATGGTTGGATGTATCATTGGTCGTGGTGGAAGCAAGATTTCAGAGATCAGAAAGAGCTCTGGTGCACGCATTAGCATCGCGAAAGCACCACATGATGAAAGTGGAGAGCGCATGTTTACGATTGTTGGCAGTGCGCAAAGTAACGAAAAGGCTCTTTATCTTCTTTACGAGAATCTTGAGGCCGAGAAAATGCGACGATCACAAGGTGCATCTCAAGATTAGTTTTATTAATCTGTAGTATTTTTTGCTGTAATATGGCTTGCTTGGTAGAAGAACAAAAGAAGAAAAGCATCCTTGTCAGGTGGACGTTTTTGTGATACCAATCAATAAGACGACACACTTTTGGTCTTACTTTTTGAGGCCATTACTGATTGCACGACTTTACGGTTTTACACATCAAAAATTAATGAATTATTCAGTTTTTCACTCCCACAATCCTTGGGAACCTCCTCTACTTTGTTGCTTGTAGTTATATAGAGGAAGAATTCAACTCAAGTATCACTACTATACGATTGCAGGTGTTTTAAGAACAGGGCTGAAGCGAATGTTGTTTTTTATTTCTTAATCAGCACCGCTGAATGCAGACAAGTTCCACATTATTGTTATCCTTAATCTAGGTTTCAAGGGAGCAAAGTTTGAAAAATCCGAGACTCTGAGTGAATGTGCGAGTGAATGAGTACTTGAATGGCTTTGATGTTCACCATATTAACAAGCTTGAAGGAAGGTTCTGGTAGCTTCTACACACGTGATGCAGTTTGACATGCAAAGTTTATTTTTACTTTTCTCTCGCGCGCTGGAAGCAAATATTACGCTAATCTGACAGCACAAGAGCTTTCTGCCTCGAAAGTAAGTAAATTATACAACGATAAAATACGTACCTCAATGTACAACTTTATTCGGGTGTGCTGCTTCCTAAATACTAAGTAATGAGCAGTGAAACGACTTTTGCGTTGAGGTTCATGCATAAAAGCAATAAGATCGCAGGATACTAAGATGTCGTTGGTAATGGAGTGATGATAATAATAATAGTAATTATATAAATAAATAGATAAATAAGACAAAATTTTAACAATGCTGATGATGATCGTGATAAAATCAAATCGCTTTCTTTGCTCACATACTATTCTATCCTGTCTGTCATCCTTCATCTTGCTGTTTGAGCCTTATTGGTTATCTAATACAACAATTAAATAGCTCTTTGGGTCATTCCATTCCTTTTTTTTTTTTTGCTTCAATCTTCTGCCTCTTTTTGTCTTCAACTTTTTTCCAATAGAATTCTTGCCTGCTGTTATATACAATCAAGTGCTTACCCACATGTACTCACTCCCCCGAATAATTGAAATATCTACACAACCGTTCACATAGACGTAAGCCAGTAGTTGGTTCGTTATCACCATCTCGGAGATTGCATTATATGCGCACAAAGATCTCTTAATACTACTAAGTACTTAAGTAGTCACAAATTGCCTATCTCTTAAGTACTTTATTTACTCGCGACTTTAAAAATTATCAAAAAAATTCTTGAATAGTGCTAACTTGAGTGCCTGTAGAGAAGTTTGAATTGGTCCAACGATTCGAAGAACACAACGATTGTCCGCAATAGCCTCGGCAGCCTGTACCTTTACACCTGTTATACGAAATCTCAGAGTCTCCTTGGTGACACTCAATTGTATATACGTCTTTCGATATCTTTGAACATTTGATCTATTCATTGTGATCAATTTTGGAATTAAGCCTGTTCCATTGCGGGAAACACCACGCAAGCAACTGTCAGCTAGAGAAGTTTTTTTTGTCTGCCTAGGTACTCGGGCCTGTAACCTATCACTGGAAATCTCCTACCTGGTATGAGCTCCACAGATATGAATGGCACAACGCCTATGGATTCTGATGACACTAGCTCACCGCCTCCTACAACAAATGGTGATGCACAACAGAACCAACCACAGGAGGATATTCCAATGGAGTCCCCAGCTCCAGAGCCTATAGACCCCGAAGCTTGCAAAGCGTTAGGCAACAAATACTTTATACAAAAAGACTATTCTAAAGCCATCGATGAGTACTCAAAGGCCATCTCTGCCGACCCAAGAAATGCAACATATCTTTCAAACAGAGCAGCGGCATATATGTCTGCTGGAAAATATGCCCAAGCTCTCGAAGATTGCCTTCTTTCAGACCGATTCCAACCAAATGTTAATAAGACTTTACTGCGGCTGTCGAGAGTCTATGTTGCTTTAGGTAGACCTGAAGAGGCGTTGGATATTATGGAGCGAGAAAAGCTGGGAGGTTCAGATCTGGTTGCTGCTCAACAAATGGCACAGCATGTAAGGAGTGCAACATCAAGTTTGGAAGACGGCAACGGATCCATGACTTTGTTTGCATTAGATAAGGCAGAATCTGGATTGGGCAATAAGTGCGAGATCCCAAGAAAATGGCGGTTGATGAGAGGTGAGGCGAATCTCAGGTTGGGTAATGCAAATAGTTTGGGCGAGGCACAGAACGTTGTCATGTCATTATTACGACAAAACAGTAACGATCCGGACGCTCTGGTTCTTAGAGGCAAAATATTCTATGCGGAAGGAGACAATGCAAAAGCAGCGCAACATTTCCAAGTAGCATTACGGTTCGATCCAGACTTGAAGACTGCAAGGACTCATCTCAAGATGGCCCGTGAGTTAGATAAGAAGAAGGAGGCCGGAAACGAAGCATTCAAGAAGGGTGATCTAGCAGCTGCACGACAATTATACACGGAGGCTTTGGCTGTGGATGAGAATAACAAGGGGACAAATGCCAAGATATACCAGAATCGGGCAATGACTCTTATGAAGGTATGCGTCATATCAATGGCATCGATTCATAACAAGATCCCTTTGCTCTTTGGAACAATATAAATAGTGTATGACCATTGGCTTATTCTGCTTACAATCATACAGCTCAAATTATATACCGAAGCAATTGATGATTGCGATAAAGCTATAAAACTCGATCCCCTATACACAAAAGCAAGACGGACACGGGCGAAAGCTCTAGGGCAAAGCGGTGATTGGGAAGAAGCTGTCAAAGAGCTAAAGTCACTGTTTGAGACGAATCAACAGGATGCTACTTTAGCGAAAGAAATAAGAGAAGCAGAATTGGAGTTGAAAAAGTCCAAACGAAAAGATTATTATAAAATCCTAGGCATTGAGAAGGATGCAAACGAAACGCAAATAAAGAAGGCATATCGACAGATGGCAATCAAATGGCATCCTGACAAGAATCCAAACAACGACGAAGCAGATGCCAGGTTCAAAGATATTGGAGAGGCTTATGAAACCTTGTCAGATCCTACAAAGAGAGATCGATACGATCGTGGACTTGATATTGAACCGGATCCAGGTGACATGTTTGGCGGAATGGGTGGTGGTATAGATCCAAGTGTTCTTTTTGCTGCTATGGGTAAGTTCGTTTTCTGTGACCAAGACGCAGGCATGACTGACTGACGCTGAAAACAGGCGGTGGAGGCGGAGGCGGGTTCAATTTTGGCGGTGGAGGAGGTGGTTTCGGAGGTGGAGGTGGGCATGGCTTTCATTCAGGTGGTAGAAGCCGTAACGGTGGTGGTGGTGGTGGTTTTGGATTTTAGCCCCTTACTTTATTTCCATCGTCTTCCAAAGTTCACCAGAGACTTGTTTCTACTAGGGAAAGCTCCCTAGACTTTACTGGATGAAGATTTGAAAAATTTTCGATATGATTACGATTTTCCTTGTTCCTTCACATTGTACGAATAAATACCCACATATTAACCTGTTTCCACTGCAGCATTCTTATCATCAACATGCATTTTCAAAATTCTCTGCGTTTTATGGTCTTATGATTCCAAGCAAGCTAACAAAAAACATTTATATCATAAGTCCAATGTCTCTCACCCAAAAGATATCATGCACTTCATTCGTATGTCTGGAGAGAGCTTCGACTTAAGTGTTATGTTCGCAGCTCCGAGTCCTGTATGTTGGAACGCTTAACCATTTGCTTATGTCACGAAGCGACCAAACTATAGCTACGCATAGCTCGCTCATAAGATGCTGCTGAGGTTTTACCGTGTGCTTGGTAGCGCATTCACTAGATTCCACAAGAGATTTTTGCATTTCATTGTGATTTGTGAATGTACTGCCCTCATACATATTGTCAGGACAAATAGAACGAATTGTCAAGAACCTGTCTATAACAATAGAGATAAGTACAAATCTGATTAGGTAATGCCAACGACAATAGTCTAAAAGAACAAGATAGGACTAGAATTATTGCTTAACAATTTTAAACTTCTAATTCAGATCCTTTGTAATGACCAAACAGAAAGATTCTTATTATTGTATTAGAATACTATGGCAAACCAGCATTAAATTTTTGTGATCAGAACGTCTCATCCTCTACAGCTTCCCCCTCAGCGCCCTCTTCGGGTATCTCAAATCCTTCCTATATATCAAGGCGTTAATAGGTGGTACATCCGCAGTACTTAATCAGGACTACTTACCTCTGTTGAGTACAAGACTGCTTGTATGTTCTTGATGATGACATCTTTGTCCTCTTGTTCATCTTCGGCTGTGTCCTGTAATAGTATCTCAATATCCCGCAATTTATTGAAGTAGAAATCTCGCTCCCGTTTCACTCCCTCAACATCTTCCTTCAACGTCGCTATTTCTTGCTGCAGGGCGGAGGTCGACGCTCCACCTCCGAGTGGGGTTCGTGTTCGTGCGGACGAGACTACTGGCGTTGTCCCGCGGCCTTTAACTGTGGAAGAGACTGCGGCAGTTCGTGGTGCTGGTCCTGATGCGTTGGCCATACCCTGCCCTTTTCGTCGAGCCAGGGCATCATATTCTCCTCCAGGGTAATGTTGATCCCAGAATCTTTTCGACCATTGCAAAAACTCCAGGTTATCTTGCATCTTACATTTGACTAACCGTTCAACTGGAATTGGTCGGTCGATACCATGTACAGCAAAGGTAGCTAAATGGTGCGCAACGCCGTTGACATTAGCCCCCACTCTTTGTCAGATGTCGACCGTTCGTCCTAAAGAACAAAATAGTTTTTTTCGGAAATTGAGCGTATTAACAATAGATAGAGAATAATGTGAAGGCGCATACTTGTTAGAATTTTGAAGTTTTGCAGGAAGTCGTATTCTGTTTTTCCATTGAACTTTACTCTGGACATTGGTAGGTCCACTGTTGCAACACCGCATGTGTTAGTCAACGAACGTAATCAATCTCAACGTTGTAAGTCTAGAGAGGCATGGACGTACTGAATATAGAGTCGAAAATTTGACATATCGCCGCCCTGAAGCTTGCGCATCAGCTTCTACCCTGCCTCCGTCCACTATACAATGAGTCCTCATAACAGGAATAAAACTCACCCAGTACCGCATTGCTCAACTTTGGTCAGATTCAGCTGCAGCAATGAGTTCAGCCATGTAAGCAGTTCTTGTCTATATAGACTAAGCGTCAGCTACTTCCTGCAAAGCTTGTCTCTTGGACGTTTCAAGCTCATATTGCACCTTGATTCACCCATAGTTATAGTTGTAACCCGAACCTTCACAAGGGATTTACGGGGATGTCGTGTTTTGTCGAGCTGACTGAATGCAAGTGATGCGTAAACCTACTTGAGTAGTTGCTTCGATTATGAGTCGACTCGAAATTAAATTTATATAGGAAGTAGTTTGAAATTAATGTGTATAAGGATATTAAGTATTAATATTTAGAGAGCTGTTATAAGTAAGTAAATCTATTAGATTAAATTAGAAGATTAAAGCTATAATTATCTTATTAAATATAGAAGTATAATAGTAATTAAAAGTATATTTTATTTTAAGAAAATTAATATTTAATATTTTTAATAATAATATATTTATAATTATTAAATATAATATATAATTAAAATATAATAAAAAAAAAGTTTTAGTTATTTAAATAGATTAATTCTATTAACTTTATTTATTTCAATTTATTTTAACTAATTTTAACTAGTTTTAACTAATTTTTATCTATTTTAAAGAGAAAAAATAAGAGAAAAAGTAAAAAAAGACTTATTTTTACTTAATTTTTAAGTATCTTTAAATTTAAAAAATAAATAATTTTTTAAATATAATTATTAATATAATTCTATTAAATATAAAAGTTTTACTTAAATTTTTTATATTTAAATATAAATAATTACTATTTATCCTTAAACTTTTTACTATTTATCTCTATATTAGTTCTCTAAAAAAAGTTTCTTAAATATTTCTAAATTATATTAAAATTTATATATAAAAAATAGAAATTTAAGTAAAAGATTTAGAAGAGAATATTAATTTTTAAATCTATTATTAAATTATTATTAATACTATATAATTTTATTAATATTAATAATCTTTACTAATATTATATTACTTATTATTATTAAATAAATAGTTAATATATACTTCTACTATTTATTATACTTAAAGAAATTAAAGTAACTTATAAAATAGTCTATTATAATAATAGTTACTTATAAAGACTAGATAATATTATAATAAATATAAAAGATTATAATCTATTAATTAATAAGAATATTAAAGAAAATAAGATAAAATATAAGAATTAAAGTCTTATTATAGTAAGTAAAATAGTGTAATATATATCTTTAATAATTTAGATAATAATAAATTTTAATTTTTCTAATAAATTTAGTTTCTAGTATTATCTTCTAAATCTTTTACTTAAATTTTTATTTTTTATATATAAATTTTAATATAGTTTAGAAATATTTAAGAGACTTTCTTTAAAGAACTAATATAGAGATAAATAGTAAAAAGTTTAGAGATAAATAGTAATTACTTAAATATATAATAATTTTTATAATTATAATTATATTAAAAAAAAAGATTTAAATAATAAAGTAAGTATTAAAGAAAAAGACTACTTAGTTTTAATTAATTTTAATTAACTTTTTAAATATTACTACTTTATTTAAAGTAGTACCGGTCTTTATAAAGTAGTAAGTTATCTAGAGTAAGTAAGTTACTTTTTATAAAAAATATACTAGAAATTTAGCTTTCTAAGTAAATTTATATATTAATTTAGTTAAGAATCTAATTTCTTACTATATTAAATTTCTTTACTTTTTATTATATTAATAACTATTAACTACTAAAACTTTAAATTTCTAACTAT
>Ga0160427_10001914_pt1 | contig 12696 bp, 14 predicted proteins | sample SolpanmetagenomL_FD_108194 | JGI IMG/M metagenome (GOLD analysis project Ga0160427, IMG submission 108194) | Solar panel surface microbial communities from Lawrence Berkeley National Laboratory, California, USA - L | ecosystem: Engineered > Built environment > Solar panel > Unclassified ...
ACCGGCGTGAAGATCTTCAACCTGATCGGCACCCTCTGGGGCGGGCGCATCATCATGAAGACGCCCACCTACTGGCTGATCGGCTTCATCTTCAACTTCCTGATCGGCGGCATCACCGGCATGTCGCTCGGCATGATTCCGTTCGACTATCAGGTCACCATGAGCTACTACGTGGTGGCGCACTTCCACAACGTGATGATGTTCGGCACCGCCTTCCTGGCGATGGGCGGCATCTACTACTGGTGGCCCAAGATGACCGGGCGCTTCCTGAACGAGAAGCTGGGCATGTGGCACTTCTGGCTGTTCATGGTGGGGAGCTGGATGACCTTCCTGCCGCAGTACATCCTGGGCCTGCTGGGCATGCCCCGGCGCTACTACACCTACCCCGACGGCAACTTCGCCTGGAACGAGCTGAACTTCGTCTCGACCATCGGCGCCCTGATCCTGCTGGCGGGCGGCATCATCTGGGTCTGGAACATGCTGCAGAGCTTCCAGCGCCCGATCACCGCGTCGGCCAATCCCTGGGGCGGCTTCACCCTCGAGTGGACGGCCGCTTCTCCCCCCGCCGACTACAACTTCGCCCACGACTTCCCCAAGACCTTCCCCACCGAGCGCCCGCTGTACGACTGGGAGCAGAGCGGCACCAAGCTGCGGCCCGTCGACCCGGCCAGCATTCACCTGCCGGTCAGCAGCTGGGGGCCGTTCATCACCGCCGTGGCGATCCTGCTGATGGGCTGGGGGCTGAGCTTCGGCTGGTTCACGAGCTACCACCCGCAGAACACCCCGCCGCCGCAGTTGGTCTCCTCGGTCATCCTGTACCTGAGCATTCCGCTGTTCCTGTTCGGCCTGTTCAAGTGGGCCGGTACCCGTGAGTACGCCGTGCCGGTCGAGCACCATGGCCTGACCAAGTACGACAACGGCTTCCTGGGCATGGCGTGGTTCATCCTCTCGGAAGTGAGCCTGTTCGGCGTGCTGATTGCCGGGTACGTGTACCTGCGCGTCACCGGCCACGCCGAGCCACCCGCCATGCGCCCGAACATCTGGCTGGCCGCGCTCAACACCCTGATTCTGGTGAGCAGCTCGTTCGTGATTCACCGTGCCGAGCAGGACCAGCACCACCACCGCATGACCCGCGCCCGCCTGGGCCTGTTCATCGTGCTGTGCATGGGCGCGCTGTTCATGCTGTTCCAGATCTACGAGTTCTCGCTCTTCGGCAAGGAGAGCAACTGGACGCAGAACCTGTGGCAGTCGTGCTTCTTCATCATCGTCGGCCTGCACGGTCTGCACATCCTGATCGGCGGGACGGGCGTAGCTCTCCCCTACTTCCAGGCCATGACCGGCAAGCTCGACAAGACCAACCACGGTTCGCTTACCGCCGCCAGCCTGTACTGGCACCTTGTGGACGTGGTGTGGCTGCTGATCATCGCCATCTTCTACGTCTGGTAGAGCAGGCAGAACGAAGAGACCCACTCCGAAAGGGGTGGGTTTTTTCAGGTCTGTCCAGCCAGCCGCCGCAGCGCCTCCTCGTTCAGAATCTGTACCGATCGTTTGCGCAGCCCGATGTGGTTCTGCCGGTAGAACTCGCCCAGCCTGCGGCTCACCAGTTCGGGCACCGTGCCGAGCAGCGCCGCCAGTTCAGAGTTGGTGGGCAGCAGAGAGACGCCTCCAGGCGACGTCCGGTCGAGCAGATAGGTCGCCAGGCGGGCGTTCAGGTCGGTGAACAGCAGGTCTTCCATTCGGGCGAGCAGTTCGGCGTGCCTACGGGCGAAGTAGGTCAGCACGGCTTCGGCCAGGGCCGGAGAACGGTACGTGAGGTGTCGGACGGCTGCCGCCTCCAGCACCAGCGCCACCGTGTCTTCGAGGGCCACGCAACCGGCGCTGTGCGTCGCCCCATGGACGAACGCGCCCACGCCCGCTACGAGTTGTCTCGGGCCGCCCAGCATGAGGGTCAGCTCCCGCCCGGAGGCGCTCAGGCGCGACACCTTGAGCAGCCCGGTCTCGACGAGGTACAGCCTCGAAGCAGGTTCGCCCTGGCTGAACACCACCTCGCCCCTCAGAATCGCACGAAATCGGGCCAGCGCCGCCAGCTCCAGCACGTCTGGTTCGTGCGCCACCTGAAAAGCGGCGCTCAGCCGAAGCAGGTGCGCGGCGCGTGGGAGCATCGATTATTCTGGCACGCGGCTACAGGCCGAAAAACGCGCGGTTGTACGCCACGGCGGGCAAGTCGGCCTCGGGCAGGTCCACGTCGGCGAAAATCGCTTCAGCCGGGCAGGCAGACACGCACGCCCCGCAGTCGATGCAGTCGTCGGGGTTGATGACGAACTGGTCGCCCGCATCGAAAATACAGTCGCAGGGACAGGCGTCCATGCAGGCCCGGTCTTTGACGCCGGCGCAGCGTGAGGTGATGACGTAGCTCATGACCTCAGCTTGAGGCCGCGCCGGACCTCCGGCCATGACCTGAGTCAAGGCTGGTTCCCGCTCAGGACGGCTGTTCGGCCTCATTCACGCCCGTTCGCATAGATTTTGGCATCCGGCGCAGCACTACGCCGGCCAGCACCGCTCCGGCCAGCGAGAACAGGGCCGCCATGTAGAAGGCCGCGCCCGGCACGTTCCGGGCCGAGCCGCCGTTGAAGTACGCGAAGACCCAGGTGGCGGCCAGCGGCCCGAAGATGCCGACCAGACTGTTGAGGCTGGTCAGCGCCCCCTGAATCCGCCCCTGCTCACGGTCGTCGACGGTGCGGCTGATCAGGCCCTGAATGGCCGGCCCGGAGATGCCCGCCAGGCTGCCGAACAGAATCGAGCCATACAGTACGGCGCCGCTGCGGGCCAGACCCAGCAGCACGTACTGCACCGTGCCCAGCAGCAGCCCGGTGAAGATGGCGCCACGTTCGCCCAGCAGGCGCATCGCCGGCCCGACCAGTCCCGCCTGGGTGATGGCCGACAGCACGCCGACCACCGCCAGTGCGACGCCGTTCTGCGCGGGCGACCAGCCGAGGGTGCGCTCGGTGAACAGCACCCAGGTGCTGAAGATCACCTGCTGCGCCAGCCCGATCAGCACGAAGCTGCCCGCCAGATTACGCACCAGCGGATACCGCGCCAGGTCGCGCAGCGGGGCCAGCGGATTGAACACCTCGCGCCCCAGCTTCCGGCCCCGCAGTTCGGGCGTGACCGACTCGGGCAGCACAAAGAAGCCGTAGGCGGCGTTGAGCAGCGACAGCCCGGCCGCGAAGGCGAACGGCAGCCGCAGGTCGAGGTTGCCGAGCAGGCCGCCCAGCGCCGGCCCCAGGATGAACCCGACCCCGAAGGTCGCGCCCAGCAGCCCGAAGTTGCGGGCACGGTCTTCGGGCTTCGTCACGTCGGCCACGTAGGCGTTGGCGACCGTGATGCTCGCCCCGGTGATTCCGGCGATGATTCGGCCGACCAGCAGCCAGCCCAGCGTGGGGGCGAAGTACATGAACAGGTAGTCGAGGCCCACGCCCAGCAGACTGAGCAGCAGCACCGGCCGCCGTCCGTAGCGGTCGCTGAGCGCGCCCAGAATCGGCGCGAAGATGAACTGCATCACCGCGTAGACGGCGGTGAAGATGCCGAGCATCTGCGCCCCGGACACCTCGGAGCCGGCCAGCTGTTTGAGCAGGTTCGGAAATACCGGGATGATCAGGCCGAGGCCCATCACATCGATCAGCAGCGTGACCAGAATGAAGGCCAGGGCGGCGGGGCGGTTCTTCATCGGCGTCCTCCTGTGTGCGACCACGGGTCAGCCAGAGAATCTACCACACCAAATCTGTCTGAGGCAAAAAAGGCATCCACCAGCGGCGCGGTGGATGTAGGGAGGAACGCGGGGAAGCTGGAGAACGCCTTTTACTTTCCGCGCAGCCGCCGGGTGGCTTCCTCGGGCGTGATCTCGCCGCGCTCCAGCAGGCGCAGCGTCTCGTCGCGCGGGTCGGCGGCCTCGGGCTCGTAGCCGATGCTGCGCAACAGCGTGTCGAAGCGGGCGCGGATGGTCGGGTAACTCAGGCCCAGAATCCGCTCGACCTCCTTGAGGTTGCCGCGCACCTTGATGTACAGCCGCAGAAAGTCGAGGTTCTCGGGCGTGAGCGTGGCGAACTCGTTGAGCGTGAACTCGCCGCGCACCGTGATCTGGGCGCCGGGAAACAGCAGTTCGGTCACCAGCGGCGCTTCCTGCACGCCGGGAAACGGTATGGGCAGCGGAAGAGGTTGAGGCATGGGCAACATGGTAAGCGCAGAGCGGGGCCAGCGGTCAGGGAAGTCGGATGACGGTGCGCGGGCCGGTGGGGCCGCAGGTGGAGGGCGCGGGCGCTTGCCCCGCCGGACGGCCGCCCGCCGGCCCGGTGAGGAGCCCAGCATCCGTGCGGCGCTCGGCCGTGCTCCGGGCCGGTTCGTATGATGCCGCGCCCGTATTCCCCGGTTCCTGCCTCATCGGTTCCGCCTCACCGGGACGCCGCCGCCCGGCTCCCCCCGTTCTGGCCCGCCCGCTCCGCGTAACCGGCGTGCCGCTCCAGCCAGCCTTCCAGGCGACGCAGCGGAGGCAGCAGCCGGCGCCAGAGGTTGACTCCGGCTTCGCTGTTCCGCAGCAGGTGCCACGTGTGGGCCTCCTCGCGCAATGCTGTGAGACGTTCGACGACCCCTTCCAGATGCCTGTGCGTTTCCATGCCCGTTCCTCCCTGATGTGGATTCCGCTTCCGTTTCCTCTCGTGCCTGGCTGCTCGCCGCCGTTTTACTGGATGCTCAAGTCCACGCTGTTGCCGTGCTCGTCCTCGGCCGAGAGCAGTTTTCCCGGCGGCGGCCCGGCCTGAAGCAGCAGCTTGAGCGCCTCGACGGTCAGGCCGCTGCGTTCCAGCGAGGCCAGGGCGTGCGGCGGAATGAGGCGCTCGGCGTGGGCCGCCAGGCTGAGCGGCAGGTTGGCCGAGAAGCTGGCCCCGTGCGCGTCCTCGGTCTCGATCTTGAGGATGGTTCCGGGTCGGGCCGGGCGGTTGCCCTTGCCGAGCAGGCCGCCCAGCGCCTCCTCGACCCGGGCACTGATCGCGTCGCCCAGATCCTCGAAGGGATACGAGACGCCTCCAACCTTGAGGCTCGCGCCCGGCTGCGGTGGGCGTGGCGGCAGCGGCGCGCCCTGTTGAGACTGGCTCTGGCTCTGCTGCCCGCCGCCCCACTGCGACTGGCTCTGCCCCTGGCCGCTTCCCCGCTGGCCGGGCTGCTCGGTCATCGCCACCAGCAGGTCGGCCACCCGGTCGGGGCCGAAGTCGGGGGTGTCGAGCAGGCCGAACAGCCGTTCGAAGGTGGTCGGCTGCACCTGCCCCAGCTTCGGGTGCAGCGCGGCGAGCAGCGGCAGCGCGTCGTCGGGGTTCAGGCGGCCGGAAGCGATCAGGCCCAGGATTCTGCGAATCTGCTCTCTCACGCGCCCACCCCCGCCCCGTCGCTCATCAGCCGGATCTGACCGGCGTTGACCTCGCACTTCAGCCTCGCGCCGCCGCTGCCCAGCAGGCCGTGGTAGGTTGCGTGCATCATGCCGCCCGACTTCTGAAGCGGGAAGCTGGCCGATACGCCGCCCAGCGTGGATTCGGCCCGCACCTCGACGCTGCTCGCCTCGCTCAGCCGCAGGGTGGCCTGCCCACCGTTGACCTCGACGCTGTGGCTCCCGGTGTCGAGACGGCCCGACCAGCTGAGGTTGCCGCCGTTGACCTCGGCCCTGAGCGCCGACGCCCGCTCAATGGTGGCGTTGCCGCCCGACACCTCCAGCCGCAGGTCGCCCGACACCTCGCCCGCCATCAGGTTGCCGCCCGAAATCTCGCCGCGCAGCTCGGCCGCCGCGCTCAGGGTGGCGTTGCCGCCCGACACTTCCAGGTACGCCGCGCCGCGCAGTTCCGGCAGGGTGAGGCTGCCGCCCGACACCTCGGCACGCACGTTGCGCGGCGACCAGGGCAGGCTGAGCACCGCCCGCAGCCGCAGTTCCCAGCCGTGCTGCAGGCGCTTCACGGTCCAGCCGTCGGGGCCGGAGCGCAGGTCGAGCAGACCGTCCTGGCTGGCGCTCAGCTGCGGCCCGTGCAGCGACGGGTCGTGCACCACCGACAGGCTGTAGCCGGCCACTTCGAGGTGCAGGTCCTCGGGAATACCGCCCGTTTCCTGCTTGCCCAGCAGCACCGGTGGCCGAACGGCCGCGGCCGCAGGCTCGTGTGCCGGCTCCAGCAACTCGGCGGCCTCGGCCTCGGTGAGTTTTCCCTCGGCCACGAGGCGCTCGACGTTGGCTGCAAACGACTCTGGCGCGGCAGGCTGCGCGGCCTCGGCGGCGGGCACGCTGACCTGGGATTCTGGCTGACTTGAGACTTCCTGCGGCTCCGGCTGTTCGGGTGTGGTCATGGTGGTGCCTCCTGCACTGGTTATAAACCTCCTCCTCTCCAAATGTCAAGTTTACATTTCTATTCAATAAAATCTAGACGAGAAGGGAGGCGCATTTCCGAGGTTCAGCACGAGTTTCCGTCTCCCCAGGTCGCCCTTTTGCACTAAATGTAAATTTTGGCTTTCTAATCCTCAATACGTCCTTCATCGCACCTCGCCTCGCTCTATGCTGTGCGGCATGACCTCCGAGCAGGCACCACAGATGCAGGACCTCACGGCCGCGCAGCGCACCGATATCGAGCTGCTGGCGCGCGGGCGGCAGGACAAGTCGCGCACCATGCGGGAGCTGGGGCAGGCCGAGACCCCCCAGGCGGCGCACGCACTGCTGCTGCGGCTGGGCCTCTGGGACGAGACGCGCGTGCCCTTTCCCGACCGACTGGGCGTGGAACTGCAGACTCCCGCCCTGGAGGTGCCGCCGCTGCCTGACGAGCCGCGCCTCGACCTGACGCACCTGACGGCCTTGGCCATCGACGACGTGGGCAACAAGGACCCCGACGACGCCCTGAGCCTGGAGACGCTGCCAGACGGCACGAGACGCCTGTGGGTGCATGTGGCCGACGTGGCCGCCCTGGTGACGCCGGGAAGTCCGCTTGACCTGGAGGCCAGGAAGCGTGGCAGCACGCTGTACCTGCCCACCCACACCATCGGCATGCTGCCCGATGCCCTGGTGCAGCAGGTGGGCCTGGGCCTCACGGCCGAGAGCCCGGCCTTGAGCATCGCCATTGACTTCGACCGGGATGGACAGGCCGAGAGCGTGGACGTACAGCTCTCGCGGCTGCACGTGACGCGGCTGACCTACGCCCAGGCCCAGGAGCAGCTGGAGGCCGGCGACGCCCTGCTGAACGGCCTCTGGGAACTGGCGAAGGCCAGCCGGAGTCTGCGCGAATCGGAAGGGGCCATGAGCATCGACCTGCCGGAAGTCAACATCAAGGTGAACCCCGCCGGGGAAATCGAGATCTCCCCGCTGCCCAAATCCGACTCGCGCTTCATCGTGCAGGAGTGCATGACGCTGGCAGGCTGGGCCTCGGCCATCTTCGCCGACGACCTCGAACTCGCGCTGCCGTTCGCCACGCAGGATCCGCCTCACCGCTCGTCGCCCCCCGGCGAGAGCATGCCCGCCCAGTGGGCACGGCGCAAGACGCTCTCACGCACCCGCTTTCAGCCGCTGCTCGGGCCACACAGCGGCATGGGCCTGGACGCCTACGCCCAGGCCACCAGCCCGATGCGGCGCTACCTCGATCTGGTGGTGCACCAGCAGCTCCGGGCGGCGGTGCTGGAGACGGGCACCCTGAACGGCAAGGACATCGCCGCGCGGGTGGCCGAGTCACAGATGGCCTCGGGCGCGGTCCGGAGCGCCGAGCGCGAGGCGAGGCGCCACTGGACGCTCGCCGCCATGAACAGGCAGCCGGAGCGGGTGTACACGGCGGTGGTGGTCGAGCGGCGACAGGCGCAGGCCACACTGCTGCTGCCCGAACTGGCGCTCGACGTGCCGTTCACCACGCCCGCTCCGCTGGGAAGTACGCTTAAGGTGCAGCTGGCGGGTCTCGACCTGGCGACGCAGGCGGTCCGGGTCCGGGAAGTTGCAGGGGACTGACGTAAAGCAGGACGCCGAAGCATGAGAGCCACGGCGTCCTCTTTCTGTTTTGCTTCGGCCATGGTGCCGGGAAGCGCTGTCTCTAGTTCATCACGCTCAGGTCGCGCTCGGCCCAGCTCAGGCGCACGCCGAAGCCGCCTCCCTCACTGGCGTCGTGCCAGAGCGGCTCGACGCGGGCGTTCCAGCGCTGCGCCAGGGCCATCACCAGCGGCAGCCCCAGGCCGCTGCCGCTCACGCCCTGCAGCCCTGCCCCGCGCTCGAACGGCCGGGCCAGCCGGGCCCACTCCTGCGGCTGTGGACCGGGGCCGCTGTCCCAGACCACCAGTGCGTGCGGAGCGACCCGCACCGTGACCTCCGGGCCGCCGTACTTCAGGGCGTTCTCCAGCAGGTTGCGCAGCACCTGACGCACGCCCAGCGGCTCGGCCCAGACCCACTGCGCCAGCGGGTCGAGCCGCGCCGGCCCGCCCGCACCCTCCTGCCAGTCGAGCCGCTTGCCGAGGCGCTTCGACAGGTCGTGCAGCTCGCCCGTCACGTCGGCCGCCTGCGCCGAGAGGTTGATCAGTTCGAGCGCCGCCGGGCGATCGGTCTCGGCCAGCGCCAGCAGGCCCTGGGCCAGCGAGAGCAGTTCGTCGACCCGGCCCTGCATGATCTCCAGGCTGCGGCGGTAGTCGGCGGCCTCGCGCGGACGTTCGAGTGCCAGTTCGAGGCGGCCCTGCAGCGCGGTGAGCGGGGTGCGCAGCTCGTGGGCGGCAGTGCGGGCGAACGACTTCTCACGCTCGATGGTGGCCTCAAGGTGGTCGAGCATGCTGTTGACCGTCCCGGTCAGGCGGGCCATCTCGTCGCTGCCGGGCGCGGGCGGCACGCGGCCCCGGTAGCTGCCGCTGCGGGTGATGCTGTCGGCGGTGCGGGCCACCTCGTCCACCGGCTTCAGGGCACGGTCGGCCAGATAGTAGCCGGCCACGCAGGCCAGCCCGATCATCAGCACCGACCCGGCCAGCAGCACGCGGGCCAGCGCTTCGAGCAGCGCGGTCAGGGTGTTGCTGTCGCGCGACACCTGCAGCAGCAGGCCGCCGGGCAGCGCCTCGGTCAGCACGCGGCGGTTGCTGTGGTTGTAGACCCCCAGGTCGGTCAGCCGCCGGTCGACAGAGCCCTCGGGCACGACCGGCGCCGCTCGAGCGGCTGTTTCCGCGAGCGGCTGACCGGCCACGTCGAGCACCTCGCCGCTCTCGCTCAGCAGTTCCAGGCTCAACTCCGGGGGCGGCTGCAGGGCGTCGGTGAATCGCTGCTTCAGTCCGCTGCCCACCAGACTGCCGCGGGCCAGACTGGCCGTCTCCTGCAGGGTGGTGTCGAGTGTGCGGGTCAGCGAGCCACGGGCCAGCACGAAGACGCACAGCGCCCCGAACACGACGCTCAGCGAGAAGATCAGCGCGTAGCCGAGGGTCAGTTTGAACCGCAGGCTCAGCCGGTTCCACACGGACCAGACGCGGCTCCAGTGCCACCTGCCCTCGGAGGCCGCCAGGTCCCCATGCAGCGCGGGTCGGCCGCTCACCGGCCTCCTCTCGGCGGCGGCCCGCTCACCACCGGTTACCACTCATGCGCCATCTTGCCCAGCCGGTAGCCGAGGCCGCGCACCGTGTCGATCAACTCCTCGGAGGTCTTGCGGCGCACGGTGCTCACGTACACGTCGATCACCTTCGGCTCGACGCCGGTCTCGCCCGACCACAGCCGCTCGATGATGTCCTGGCGTGAGAACGCCCGGCCCGGATGCAGCGCCAGCAGTTCGAGCAGCGCGAACTCGCGGCGGGTCAGTTCGGCCTGCACCTTGTGCTCGGGCGGGCGGTGCTCGGTGCCGATGTCTTCCGCCGCCGGGTCGGACTCTCCGGCCGGACGCAGGTGCGGAGGCAGGTCCGGGGTCTGCCAGACGGTGCGCCCGGCCATGTCCATCTGCCAGCCGAGCGGCAGACGCAGCACGTTGCGGGCCAGTCCGCTGCTGCGCCGCAGGAGCGCGCGCACCCGGGCCCGCAGCTCACGCAGCGCGAACGGCTTGCCGAGGTAGTCGTCTCCGCCCGCGTCGAGGCCGGTCACGCGCTCCTCGACGTTGCTGCGGGCGGTGAGGTACAGGATCGGTGTCTGGGCGCCCTCGGCCCGCAGCTCGCGCCCCAGCACGTATCCGGCGTCGTGGCCCTCGGGCAGCATCACGTCGAGAATGATCAGCGCGTAGGGAAACAGCCGCGCCAGCGAGCCGCCCTGCGAGGCGCTGGTCGCCACGTCGCAGGCATAGCCGTCTTCCCCCAGGCCCTCCTGGAGCAGTTCGGCGATGTGGGGATCGTCCTCGACAATCAGCAGACGCATGACCATCATTGTGCCGCGCCCGGCAGGCCCAGGCTACCCCCCTCTCTCTGAAGACCTCCGGCAGGGCCGGGGGCCGGTCGGCCGGGCCGCAGCACCGCGAAGACGCCCGGCCCCCGGCTCAGGGCGATGAGCCAGCCAGCCAGCACGGACAGGGGCGGGAAAATCAGAATCAGGCGGTAGGGCGAAACAGACAGGCGAAGCATCTGCACAGCTTGCCTCTCTGAGGTAAAGCAGGGGTAGAGCGCCGGAACAGGCCTGCTCCTCTCCCCCCATCGCCCCCTCTGTGCAGCTGGCGGGAAACCTGTTTCTGCTTCACAATGTGAAAATATGACCGAATGGCTGGACCGTCTCAGCCCGATCTGGTTGCACCTGACCACCTTCGTGATGATGTTCCTGGAAGGAATGGGCATTCCCGGGATTCCCGGCGTGCTGCCGATGCTGGCGCTGGCCGAGTCGATCCACGCGGGCCAGACCACCCTCGCCGAGGCGATCGCCTGGGGCGTGGCGGGCAACTGGCTGGGCAGTCTGCTCGGCTACCGGCTGGCCGCCTCGGCCCTGAAGCGCCTGCCCAGACGCTGGCAGCGCGTCGCCCGCAGCCCGCGCACCGCCCGCCTGATGACCCGCTGGGGCGGCCTGCTGGTGATCGTCAGCCGCACCTTCGGGTCGCTGCGCACCCCGGTTACGTTGTACGCCGGGGCGTCGGGCTACACGTGGCGGGCCTACCTGGTGTTCAGCTTTCTGGGAGCGCTGCTGCACGTGGGCGTGTGGCAGACGCTGCTGTGGCGCTTTGGCCCGGCGATCCTGAAGAGCTTCGAGCACTTCCAGGCCCAGCTGCTGCCGTACCTCATCGGCGTGGTGGCTCTGGGGGTGCTGCTCGTGGTGGTGCGGCACCGGCAGAAACAGGGCCGGGCCGACCTGGAGGGCGAAGGCCAGAGCTGAAGCCGTGTTACAGGTCGCGCCGCCGGAAGGCCAGCACCGCCAGTCCCAGCACGGCCACCGCGTAGACGGCCGCCCAGATCACCACGCCGCCGACCACCGGGTCGGTGCCGACGAACGGGTTGGCCCCGCGCGCGAGGCGGTTGAGCTGCAGCACGTAGTCGGGCTGCAGGTAGTAGCTGGCCCCCAGCCACAGCGCGTTGGTGGGCATGACCGCGTTGGCGAAACCGCCGAGCGTCACCAGGGTGGGCGTGGCCGCCAGCTGCCCGATGGTGCTCAAGATGCCCCCGGTGAAGCCCAGGCCGTACAGCACGAACACCCCGATGCCGTTGGACAGGGTGGTGAACAGCGTGCTGCCGAGCACCGTGAGCGAGGTGAGCAGCAGCACGCCCAGCAGCACCAGCCCGACGGCCGTCAACGGCTGCGGCGGCGTGTATCCGGTGATGAGATGCACCCCGAACAGCAGGGCGGCCGAGAGCAACGCCACATACGCCACGTTGACGATGCTGAAGCCGAGCCAGCGGCCCAGCACCACCTGACCCCGGCCCACCGGGCGCGAGATGATGCTCTGCATCACCCCGTTCTCGATGTCGCCACTGACCGCCCCGACGGTGCTGAGCACGCTCATCAGCGAGCCGAGAAAGTACACGAGATACATGCCGAAGATGGCCGAGAAGGCCACCGAGGCCCCGGTCAGGCCGCGCCGCCCGCGCTCCGGGTCGAAGTCGAGGCCCGCGTTCAGTGCACGCTCGTCGAGGGCGTGCTGCAGCCGCAGGATGCCATACAGATAAAAGCCCACGAACAGGGCGGTAAGCACCAGCAGGATCAACACCAGCCGCTTGCGCAGCGCCTCGCGCAGGCTGAGTTCGGCGATCAGCAGGACATTCCTCACGCGCCCGCTCCGGCCATCTTCTGCTCGCCGCTGGTGTCGATCAGCTCCAGAAACAGCCCTTCGAGGTCGGGGCGATGCGGCGTCAGGGCATAGAGATTCAGGCCCTGCGCGCTCACCGTCTGCGCGATCAGCGGCAGGTCGGTCTGGCGGCCGAGGCGCACCTGCACGCCCGGTTGCCCGAAGGCGTCGGGAAGCACCTGCACCTCGCCCAGCGGCCGCAGGGCGCCGAGCAGTTCGGGCGTGACGCGGTCCACGCGCACCTCGACCGGCACCTCGCCGCCGAGCAGCTGCGCCATGCTGCCCTGCCGCAGCACCTCGCCCGCCTTAACGAAGGCCACATGGTCGCAGACCTGCTCGACCTCGCTCAGCAGGTGCGAGTTGAGGAACACGGCCACCCCCTCGCGTTTCAGCCCGGAGATGATCTCGCGCACCTCGACCCGGCCGATCGGATCGAGCGCCGAGGTCGGCTCGTCGAGAAACACCAATCTAGGCCGCGCCAGGATCGCCT
>Ga0160427_10001915_pt1 | contig 12695 bp, 13 predicted proteins | sample SolpanmetagenomL_FD_108194 | JGI IMG/M metagenome (GOLD analysis project Ga0160427, IMG submission 108194) | Solar panel surface microbial communities from Lawrence Berkeley National Laboratory, California, USA - L | ecosystem: Engineered > Built environment > Solar panel > Unclassified ...
CTTGAAACGACTAGTACCATCTGGCATAAGGCCTTGACCTTGAGTCGCTCTAATCTTGCCGCAAAGATTCGTCTTATTGCTCTTGCAGAACTTGCACTCTGTTTTACATCAAGAGAGATATGTTATTGACATATTCATCAATTGTAACAGCTAAGTACGCCATTCTTGGCATGATATAGCCTGAACAGTAAAATACAACGTACCTCCGCATTCTGGTGTACTATATTCGATATGTGTTAGTTGTGCACGACTGTCAAATGTTTTTTTCACATGTTTTGTTGACTCACTATAAAGCAATGACATGGTCACCAGGTTTAACGCTGGTAACACCTTCACCAACAGATTCTACGATACCAGCACCCTGTAGTCACGGCTTAATTAATCATCGCTTCTCGGTGCATTTTTGTGTATTGCTTCGGATTTGAATCAACATATCAGAGTTTGATCTTACCTCGTGGCCCAGGACAATTGGAAAGGCACCTAGGAACAATTTAGTATCGAGATGTGTTTGGAGCATTCGCTACAGCTACTAGAGTCACAATTAACGGTGAGGGTAGGGAATCTAACCTTCTGGATCCTTGCCTGACAAAGTGTAGGCACTATATAGCAATCGATTATCAGCCTCATCTTGAAAGTCCAGGACCAAAAGCATTTAATGATCATAATTGTAGACAGAATCGTTTTCTGAGTTTCCCTCTTCACTGTGAGAGTGGAAAATCCACAAATTTCCAGACTGTAATGCGTTTACTTACTCCGTATGACATACTAAACAAAAAGCCAACCACCAAGGTATTTATTGTTAGCTGCATGTCTTTTCTGCAAGTTGAGACTGTTAGGGCAGGAAGAGGCGTCTACGCACCTCCAGTATAGTAAATCTCAATTCGGACTTCATGGGCCTTTGTATTGCTTGTTTAGCCTTTTCTCTTCGTATTGCAATCATGTTGTTATGTAGTCTAGGACTTCTTTTGGAACATCCTTTGCAAGATTGATATACCTTTGGTGGTGCGACCTCAATGGTCTCCATTGTCAAAGGTTTGCCAGCCTCCCATGCTACAGCAGCTTGACATTTAATCGTCTATATTATATTCAACAGAGACATCAATCAGTAAGCGCTCATAGAATTGATGTGATACTCCCTCAATTGCGACATATGTGCACAGAAACATGCGCAGCGGCTATCCGGAGGTGAATGTAAGAAGCATTTGTGATGCATACCTTTCCGACTGTATCTGCCATATTGGTCGTTTGTTAACTCGTATGATTGATGTTAATATTTGTTAATCTAATTAATAAGTAATCTTAGGTTTTCGCGCTTTATGATGATTATTGCAAATGTTTTTTTGGCAAGTTGATCAAGGGAAAGTGAAGTGGTTCTATATGAAATACTCAAGGGTGGCTACCGGAAGTGCGGTGTCGGAAAAGTCTAGCAATGACTTAAAGTTGGAGATGTAATTGCTTGGCCAAATTGACAGAAGATGAAGTCATCACAAGAAGCTTCAAAAAAAAATAAAAAATGACATGACGGAGTTGATAGCTGATCCACTTGTATCTTGGTTATATCCACGTACTTATGCATACGATACTCACACTACTGATTATTCTTTTGCTTTGCTTCAGATACACTTCAACCGGTTACACTGATTTGATAGCAAAGACTTATGTTGACGGCTAAGTTCAGCGGGATCTCAAGTGTGAATTACAGTACAATACACTTGGCTTTCGGCGCAACGGAACGGCAAACTAAACCTTCTTCATCTTGCTGCCATTTTTCTTGAGATGGGCGTTGTAGCATAAATCCAGACATTGTTAGTGCTTTGAAATTGGTGTTTTGCATATTTAGCTCCATGGAGGTCATTTTGGCATACACTGGCTAGTACTATAGGTCAATTGATTAGTGATTCAGTAACGTTCCTGCTGCTGTTGTGCTTCTAGATGTCTGTTTGCCAACTGTACCTTACTATACCCCGCGATACATGGCCGGTATATGCACTAGGATTTTCACATATTTCAATACACATCTCTAAAAGTCCTCTTAAGCTTAATAGCTCTTCGAGGGATATAGCCTACATCTAGACTTGCGACGTTTACTAGGTGTAACCTTAATCCTTCCAATCAAGAACCCAACATTATGTTGGTAATGTGGTTTAGAATATCCACATCGATATGGCAACAAAGTTTTTAAGCTAGGAAAGACAACACTGACAAAATTAATAACGACCGTCGCAAAAGTGAAAGTAATTTGGACACATTGCAAAGTTTGAGTGCTTAGTGGTTTCGCATATAATTTCCTTGAAAATATATAATCCATTTGCGGTGTGAGATTATCTAGATCGGAACCCACTAAGGCCCATGCTCTTAATCATGTTTTTTTTTAACTCCTTTCAAGCTATGAACCGATACAAAAACAAGGAAAATGACTGGTAATTTGAAAGTGTCACGTTATTTCTGCGAAAAAATATATGATTGGATGCATATGTCTGGTATTGTTTAAATGCCTAGAGTTCTATTATCAAGGAAGATTTACTGCTTTCACCCTATATTTATATCCACGTTTCCGGCAATCCTTACCGCCAGTGTAGAAGAAACATAAGCATTGTCTCAACACCAGAAAATCTCGTGTCTGTATATTTGTGAAGTCAGTAAAATATTCTGTTCAGGTTATATCAAAGTACTACGATTTTGGGCAATCACCCTTATTCAAGTATTACATCAAGCTGGAGCAATCTCTAAATCACGAACGTAAAGCTATGCTGGGAAAAGTCCTCTCATTGTTTTAATAAATCAATTTTAAGATTTATTTGAACATGTGTCGTTGAATACGGATTTTATAGATACCTAGGTATATAAGCCACAGCTGCATGTTACTGTAACTTTGAACGTGTTGTACGATTATGCAATAACCTGAAGCTGAATTACTTTGTCCTGTTTTCAACAGTTTAGATTCCAGCTATTAATCTAGCATAGCACAATTTGAAACAATTGTGTATATAGAGAGAAGATTATTGGATTATATTAATAATGAGAATAGAATAACATTAGCTGGAAATAAGAACCGGATATTACTACATATGAATAATATAACACCCTCGTAATGTTTGGTAGATCTCTCTTCTTAAAAAAAGGAAACCCCCCAACCCTCCCACCCCTTCCCCCCCATTTTACTATCGGCCCTTTATTCGGAGTGTGTACCTTTATTTTTTGATGGTGGAGTTCAAGACCTCAGAACATCTTTTAATCCTATCTATATCGCTAAGGTTCCAAAGCTTTCGATTTTATTATTCAGGGCTCTCATCTGTAGAAGCAAGTAGATTATATACTATGATAACGTTACAACGAGTAAAAAATAGATTGAAAGAGAAGGAAGGATGATAAACATATCAAAAAAAGTATCGCTATACTTGCAACATACCACGCAGTACACTATGAGGAAAATATAGGAGAACTCTTAACCCTTTCACAGTTTCTCAACCAGTATTTTTTGCTCTTCTCGCGAAGTTGACTGACTGTGGACAACGATCGGGAGCTGTTAAAAGGAGAAGAAGGATGGCCGAGCTTCTTCTTTAGGAGACTCGTTATAACTGCTAACGGATTGAGGTTTTTAGTAGCATAATTATTACCAATTTTACAATCAGGTAGCTTAGATAGAGCTTTCTTGCTCATGACAGATCCACAAGAGGAAGACGCCACTGAACGGAAATTTGTAAAATTTGAACATAATTTGTCATCTACATTGTTTGTAACAAGATTTGATCAATTGATTGGTTTAAAACACTAAAAGTAATGCAGAGTTGAAAATTCAAGATCACGTACCGCCGAATCGTGTTCCACGTCATAGGGGGCAGCTAAACCCGTGCTGTGAGTAAAGATTCGCTGCATGTTCTTCTGATCGAAATTTTTCAAAGGAAGTCTAAATACTTCAAAAGGAATCTACTGTCAGGTATTTAACATTGGAAAGGGTAAATCTTTCTTCAGGTTCGGCGCATGATTCGAATTTATACATAAATTGTGTGTTAATAACAAGCTCGTGTAAGAGATATTATGAGTCCTTTCTCATGAATTATGTGTCATATCATGCTCATCCTGTGACAGTCATTTGTTCGTAAAAGTCCTGGTCAAACTAATGATAGACAATTCAAATTAATGGATACCACTAAAATACAAAAACTTCAGTATTTACTACAGTCGTACATGTGTGTGAACACTGGATTAGCCAAAAAAAACCTGCTTTATGTCCAAGTTGTAGCACTTCATACGATGAGAAATATGCAGGATAGCTTTTCATATATAAACTTATATCTTTATTCCCGTGTGGACGAGTTTATTGCCACGACAACATCCATTCTATCTACTATACAAATTACTGCCCTCTATAATCTAATCTCTGCTCTAAAATATTGTGGAAGAAACAAAGGAAAAATGATGAAAATAATTTTATCGTTTCGCCAACTTTGATAATGCTTCAAAATCACCACTCTTTTGTGCTAGATTGTACAATATGCCTTGCTTATTCTTCAACAATTCATAAGGTGTATCATACTCGACAACTTCACCTCCGTTTCCTCTATTATCCAAGACTAAAATTCTATCGAATCCCATGACAGTACTTAATCGATGCGCAATAGTGATTAATGTAGAATCCGCAAAGTTCGTACGCAATGTTTCTTGAACGCGTTCGTCGGTATCAGCATCAGTCGAAGAAGTAGCTTCGTCCAGAATAACCAATTTCGATCTTCGAACAAGTGCTCTGGCTAACGCAACAAGTTGTTTTTGACCCTGTGAAAAATTTTCACCTCCAGAAGATACCGGCGTGTCGAGAGTAATGGCTTTTGTTTTCGTCGCTTTGTTTGTGTCAACGGCATCCTGATTTGTGGATGATGCTCCAGAATCGTTGCTTGGTGTAGCGATACCACTGTCAACGTCTGCAACAACCTCGACATTAGCAAGACCGCTAGACTGCAATGCTTCTTGAAGCTCTGTGTCATCCCTTTCGCCAAAGGGATCGAGATTGCTTCTTATTGTGCCTGAAAAGATGACAGGATCCTGAGGTATGATTGTAACGCGCTGTCGTAGGTCTAAGAGATTCACAGATGCAATATCTCTCCCGTTGATACTTATCTTACCACCGGAAAACTCAGTGAAGCGTAGCAAGGATAATGCCATAGAGCTTTTGCCAGCACCGGTTCTTCCGACTATTCCAACCCGCTCTCCCGCTTTCACATCAAAACTAATGTTGTGCAAGACGTCTGGACCATCTGTTGAGTACTTGACAGACAAATTTTCAACCTTGACATCACCAGAAGTTGGCCATGCAGCTGGAGGTTTACCTTCTTCTGTAAATGCAAGTTCTTGTTTGAGGTTGATGTACTCTCCAATACGTTCGAAACTGTTCAACTCGACCTCAAGCTGATTAGAACATCGGATGGCCTGAAGCACAGAACTGGTAAAGCTCAAGGATGATGCCAACGAAAACCCAACTAAACCAGGAGATAGATTGCTAGTAAGACCAAGATATCCAGCAAATAATCCGACCAGTGCTGTGCTGACTTCTATCCTTATTCCCATCCATCTGTTGAGATTGTACAACGCTTCGTTAGGTTGCGTGTATTCATCAATCAATTTGAGGTTCTTCTCCAAAAAGGTATTACCAACACCATATGCTCGAATCACAACAATACCAGCAATGGTATCTCCGAAATGTGAAAACAAGGGCGATTCTTTGACCGAGATAAGACGCTTAACAGCCATTTGTGCTCGAACATACATCTCTCCAATAATCAAACCAAATACAGAGATAGCAAAGGTCGGTATCAAGAATTTTGGTACTAGTCCAGACAAAACACCAATCCGTAGTATCAAGTCAAGGTACTGACTTAAAGCGTAACGTAAGTACGATCCAAGAGAACTATCTATAGATCTAACGATTGTTAGTAGAGGAACCAGAAGAGATTTCATTATCAAACTTACTTGACATCCTTTGAAAATCTGTTTAAAATACGACCTACAGGAGTGGTATCGAAGAACCTGACTGGCGAAAAGAGAACGGCTTTCGCCAATTGGTTGTGTAATCTCCTTGCTGACAGCCATGTAGCAATATACCAGCACAAGTATGTCCCTACACTGGTTACTGTAGTACCAAGCAATACGACAGCATACATCGTCAACCACCAATTGACATTGACTTCTCCTGGTTTGGAATATGCATCTGCCCACAAACCAATAAATAGAGTTGACAAGATGCTTGCTCCTTCATCAATCAGAGTGAACAAGAGCAGAATGATTACAATGCCTATGCCTCCAAATGACTGCATATACTTAAAGACGAGCGTCTTTGGTACTCTACCAATGGCTCGCTCCTCTTCGAGAACTAGTTTTGCGGCGGGCTTCTTGTCCTTTTTGACAGTATTATCAGGGTTTGAGTCTTCCTGAGCGAGTGCAATTTCTTCATCAGCAAGTTTTGCCTCTTCTTCAGCATCCGCTTTCGTTTCTACAGCTTCATCCAAAACCTCCATTATCTCAATTGGTAAAGCTTCGGGTGTAGTGTCGGATATGATTTTACCGTCCTCTAGCAATATGATCTTTGAGGCCGCTTTTGAGACAAGATGAATTTGATGCGTAACAAGGACAACCGTTCGTCCGCTTAGAATGTCGCCCTTGATGCATTTTTCGAAAACAACTTTAGATGTACCTGCGTCCAAAGCAGAGAACACATCGTCAAGCAATACTGTTTGAGCTCTTGAATAGACGGCTCTCGCAAGGGACAAACGAGCCTTTTGTCCTCCTGACAGAGTAATACCTTGGATATATGTCAGCTTTAAGAACATTGATAACTGCAAACTCTCACAACCAAGTCTGGGCTTACCCTTTTCACCAATTTCAGTTAGATCTCCAGCCTCGTAATTGTCCAAATCCTGGATAAGAGCGCAACTCTCCAAAACATCTTGGTATCTAGATTCCACAAAATCACTTCCAAACAAGATATTGTCCTTTATGGAAGCTTGTTGAAGCCATGGTGTTTGTGTGGCAATAGCAATACCAGCAGCTCGAGGCATATACACTTCACCTTCCAAGAGGTGCATTTCTTCAAGCAACCCCATCAAGAAAGAAGACTTTCCTGTGCCAATGGCACCAGTGACTACAGTGAGCTTTCCGTAGGGACACTCAACGTTAAGATCATGCAAACGAAAACCATTGTCATCTTTGGATCCGGCTTCTACCCAAGACAGGGTGGCGTTTTTAAACGACGGTCCTGATTGTTGTGCCTCTGGATTGGGTTCGTCTTGGTTCTCCATTTTTGCCAGACTTTTAGAATCTAATTCTGGCTCACCATTCATGAACTTGTCCAATCTGTCAAAGGACACAAAAGCAGTCTATCATGATATTGTCAGATGGCTATCCTAAACATTGAACAAGGATATGACTTACAATTATCTGTTGCACTGCCCATGAAGCATAGACGAACTGAGACCTCACGATCTCAAACATCGAGATAGATGTGAAAGCTACACTAGCTGTCAATGGCTTCTTCATGACTTTGGTATACAACACAAAAGTCGTCATCATGTTTATAAGAGGTAGAATGATGCTGATAATGTAAAAACTCTGCGACAATTAGCCTTGATACTCTACGACATGCATCTGACTTACCAAACCAAAGGCCATGCACTTAAACGTCAACCACATCTCCGCCGCACGCTTGACTCTAATTCGCTCAAGCATGGCATCTTCCCATCCAAAGTATTTGATGATTCTAATGCTATTCAGAACCTCTGTAATAACACCAATACGAGCATCTGTAGCTTTTCTCGCTTCCTTTTGCATGCTAGACAAGCTAGTAGCCAGGTAAGCTGGGAGAGGCATAGTAACCAATGATATACCAACACCAACTAGTGATGACCATCCAAGAAGATTGTACAAGACAACCACGGCGAATACAAGTTCAATTGGCATCAAGGCAGCTAGAAGGAAAAAGTCGCGAGCATTGACCAAGGCCTCCAAATCTGAAGACATGAGATTGTAGATCATGCCGACTTTCGATTGTTGGATTTCCGCCTTCTTTTTTTCAGGCTTGGCTCCCTTCTTCGGTTCAGGCTCTTTGTCTTTCTCGTTGTCTTTTTTAGAATCCGTATTGAACCTGATTCTCAAAGTCTTCTTAAGTAGACTCTGGGTGTAAGCCGCTTTCACACGCACAATAAGCCTATATCATTTAGCATGCGTCGAAACATCTAAACTCCCAAATTACCTTGTCGATCTAAAACAATAGCCCTGTACTATCTGATTGTAAGTCAAAAAACTAACACTGTCTTCAAGGTACGAACTCACAAGACAGAGAATATAACGCTGGACCAAGAAACAAGCCGAATACATATACATAAGGATTAACAAAAGGTTCAGAAGAACCCTCTATATAGGCTAGCAATGCTTTCATAGAAAGAGGCGATATGGACGATGCTAAAGCCATCAAAATGGCAGCTGAAATCTAAAACATAGTCAGCATGATATATTCCATCACGGTTTACAACATTTCTTTTTTTGCTTTTACCATAAACAACAAATCTGTACGCATCACTCTCAACAAAGTCTTGAAACTTGTACCTTGGTCATTGTTAGCCAACTTTCTTTCCCATAATCTTCCACGGTCATAGTCAGGTACATTGGGCAGATCAGATGTTTCAATTGTATGGTTGTAAGCTCGGCGAATCAAGAATTCAATCCAATAGTACGACATTAGATAGCTGAACAAGGAAGCAACCTGTTCTGGTGAAACCTCATCTTTTGTATACGGATCGACTTGATACCAAACCCGTGGAGTTCCCATGTATACACAGATTATACCCAACATGAAGCTTATTCTTAGATAGAAACAGGGCCCATCACGAGCGTAGTGTTGTAGCGTTTCAGAAGGATGAACGAGGAGTTTCGGCCATAAATCTCGTGTGCAGAGGATGATGAGCGGTACGACATTGAGGAAGAATGTCGCTGTGTTGATGGTTCTTCGGTAAGGAGTTGGAAAGAAACGAAACAGGTATATCGAGGCAAGAATTGCATAGAAATACAGCTCGACGGCTAGCAGTTTATTAGTTGATGCTAAATAGGGAACCAGAGAGGTGGGAAGATAAACCTTCTTCCTGATAATCCTTTTGATTCCATCTTTGCAATAATGCCTTAACATCAACAACCACCAGTCCTAACAACAAGCCTTGAATCAAACAAGTACACCAAAATCGAGCTCCTGTGTAAAAACGGTTAGAATTGCTATTTCAACCCAGGTAACAACGAAAGTCGACATACCTTTCAACTCTTCCACTGGTGCTTGCGATGGCAAGTCTTCTTTAGGATAAAGTTCCAAAAACTCTTTAACGTTGATAACTTCTGACGACCGCTGTTGTTTCGATGGCAAGAACGGTTTCTTCGTGTAAAATCGTTTGATGGCCAAAAAGCAGAGGAGCAACAGAGGTGCTAGACCCAAGATCCATAATCGAGCAGTGGCAGCAGCATTTCTAAACCGAAATAAAAGTAATTCAATTAGCAAATGGCTTCAAAAATGTAACTGCAAAAAACACCATGGCGCCAGGGATATATGTCCCTACATTTCGTTATTCTTGTGAAGTTTATCTATCAAAACACTACTATTGGGAAAACTCCAAAACGCGTGAAGTTGACTGTGTCTAAAAGGACTTGAAAGTGCAAATCCATCACTGGCGACCAGCATACCCTGATTGTGCACCATTGCTGAGAAGGTTGGGTTTGAGTGAGGAGAAAAGAATCGTGAGTCTAAATCAGATTTAAAAAAAAAAAGTTGAAAGCCTCAAAGGGCGACTTTCGTTCTCGGGTTTGGGATTCAATTCCGCTCTTATCGCATATTTATCTCGTTCTACCACAATTCAGCCGAACAGAATAGCAGTCTTGAGTGAGTGAGTGAGTGAGTGAGTGAGCAAGATGACAGACGCCTCCTGAGAACAGTTTGCAAATACTTAGTAAGTGGGTTTTCCAGAAATTAAACCTCTAACTACACGACTGGTGGAAGGGAGGGAGATTTTCTTTTCTTCTATCTGCAACAGACTTAGCGCACAGTAGTCAGAGGAAATGCGCATGCGCTTTAAACTTTTTGCTTATGGTCGATCATCCACCACGATGATGATGAGTTGCATGTATACACTAGTAAGTAAGTACGATGGCGGTGATGATAAGAAGCTTGAGTCAGAAACGGTGCAAAGCGTTCTCTCTCGGCCGAATTTTCAAAACCTCAACGTTGCAACATTCGGAAGTCGATGCCGAGGAGTGTTATGTACTGACAGATCTATAGAGTATTGCGGCTCTTTGTGTATACAATCTCGCATTCTAGCGTTGCAATTTAAATTACAAACCAGGTAGCTTGGTTCATGTTTTTGAAATTAATTTGGGAGAGTTTACACATTCAGACTTACTCCTCTCTTCTGAAAAAACGCATATACAATTATGAAAACATGAATAGTATATCTTCCAACAGCAGCTATGTTCTTGGTGTAAACATTTCAATTGATCAAGACGATCCCACTGGAGATCTTCTAAAAAGTGTTTGGCATCTCAAGGAATTCTGGATATATGGTGGTTCTATAGTCATGCAGATATGTTCTGAGTATCTATATCTGCCTCTCCATGATCCGCTTGACGTTGGAGACTTTTGAGATGGTGGAGGTACAGAAAGTGACTTGTTTGCTCGAAGATCTGTTTGTTTGTTTGTCCATCTTCTCAAAAGGCTTAATCCTGCCCAATTGTCTTGTGTCACTTGTGAAACCACAGAAGCAATGCGAAACTGGGTTTCTCCCGTTCAAGCTCGAGCACACTTAAAGCTTAGTGTCATCATGCACACAATTGCCCTCAAGATGCATGAACATGCAATGCACAACTGGTTTTTTTTTCTCCTGGGGAATTAATGCACATATCCTCAATTAGAATGGTCAGATCCATGCTTATTGAGAGAGTCATACGACTTGGAATCTTTAAGTTGATGCAAGATTTACACCCTCTCCGGGCAAATTACAGAGCGTAAAGCAGCCGAGAACCGGAAGAGAAGCTTGTCGTCGCTTTGAGATGACCAAGACCATAGACCATCTTGTGGTCCTCCGAACAAAATCTCGCATCTGCTCCACAATTATATGGAAGAGAGAGAGACACAGGCAAAGGCAAGGCGAGGTCACACAGGAAAACATCACAGTATCTTAACATAACGGGAAGCACGGTTCGTTGCTATATGAGCCTCGTCGCTATTAGTAATCCTCTAGCCGATATAGACAAGCATGTGTCAATTCTGTGATGAGCGAGAGAGAGAGAGAAGTCACGATCATTTGGGTAATTCGGAAGCGGTGGTCGTTCCTCATTGCTAGATCGGAGCTGACGTCCAAATGCAAATTCATCAAACGTTTTTTGCCACTAAGTATGCTGGGTTCTTCCACGCGATGAAGGAACAATAGATAATCCGTTTCCGAATGTGGTTGGGGTTGGGCTTGCACAGTCTTCTTTCAGTCAGACTGATGCCAGCTAAAAGATTAGCCAAGAGATACGAGACTTTTAATCCAGGCTATTCTATTGTTATCTGGCGACCCGGGACACACCGGCGATATTTTTGGGAGTTGATCACGCACATGAGGTCTTTTTGCGTCCAACAACTGATTGATGGCATAGTTAGTAGATTCAGAGATTATAATTACAAATGGATTTTGGATGTATTATTTGAAACATCAAATGATGAGCGATTCATGCTTCTCTTTCATCTAGTGATGGAATATACCATGAAAATTGTGTTTGATGAGGGCATTTGAGAAGAAAAAGAATAGGGCTTGATCTTGTTGCGAGCCTGGCCCTTGTGTTGCTTATCTCTCTTTGGTGATGTGCTTCGGTAACAGGAGGACTTTTTGACTAGAGCAAGGTTAGATAGATGGGTAGATGGGTAATTGAATTTGGGGTTTCATGCGAGTCAGTCAGTCAATCAGTCAGTCATCCATCAGACCAGATGGGCGAGTTTGACCTAGTATTGCATGTGTGTATCCACCTATGCTTCAGATTCCCTGCTTTCAAGCCTGAGAGTGATTATATTAATGATGATGATGATGATGATGATGATGCCATATATGGATTGATGGATGGATGGATTACTCAGATTAACGAGGCAGCGAGTGAGTGTGTCTGCAAGATTCTCGCAGCATCCATCTGCTGCTCAGTGAGTAAGTACCTTGTTTGTGTTCATGCTTGACTTTTGTGGTTAGCGGTTGGCTGATTTGCTTGTTCACAAGCTTGCATCTGTCCGTCTGCATTAATTTCCTTAGTATGTCGCTCAAGGGGGAGAGTGAGAGAGAGAAGAATAGCAGCAGTAGCAGAAACAACAGATAAACAGATAACGCACAGAATCCTCCATCCATCACTCACTCACTCACTCAGCTTAGCTAGACCCTTTTCCCCCCATCCCCATCCTGTCCATCTGCCTTGTAGCGTAGCCACTCTCTCTCTCTTACTCTTACTCAGTCAGTCAGTCTTAAACTCAGCAATCCCCTTCACCTCGCCTTTCTTTCATATCAACTCACTCACGCACACACGATACAACGCATAACAACCTACACTACTATATAACCACCCGTCCCTCCCTTTATCCAACGGCTTGGACTTACACTTCATCTTTTCAAATCCATCTACGTTTCCAACCTTCCATACTGTTTTCTAGA
>Ga0160427_10001916_pt1 | contig 12695 bp, 11 predicted proteins | sample SolpanmetagenomL_FD_108194 | JGI IMG/M metagenome (GOLD analysis project Ga0160427, IMG submission 108194) | Solar panel surface microbial communities from Lawrence Berkeley National Laboratory, California, USA - L | ecosystem: Engineered > Built environment > Solar panel > Unclassified ...
TCAGCTTGAAGTTTGTGGAAACGCTTCTATACGATCGATTTATGGGATTGTTGAACTTGACCTAGCACCATATCTTTATGGGAACTGCGAGAGAGGGGTTTATTCAACATAGACTCTGCTAGCATCGAGGTCTTTTGTCCCTATCTTTCCAAAAAATAATGAAGGAGACAATTCTCGTGCTGGTATCGAGGTACCACATTTCACACTATGTATGACGAGATGACAATAATTATTGCAATTAATGACCTGAACTTTCTTTCCGCTCGGTCATTCGTCGTTTTTACATATCCCTCTTCTCAGTCGATCCACTTTCTTTCCTGCCCTTCGATCCAATCATGCATGCGCATTACTTCTCTGCTCATGTCCTGTCATGTTTTGTACTTGACAGTCGATCACAAGAGGTCTCTACGCATTCTAGATCCGTTTCTTGTTCATCCTGCAACGATAAAGTTTTGAGCAGAGCCCTCCTCGCTGTGCCACTTTAAGCAGTTATTACCCTTTGAGATATAGCTGCTGCATAATGTAGCAGCTGCACCTCTGCGCTCTTTTTTTTAATTACACAATCCATTCTTCGTCTCCCTTCGTCATCTCCGTCCTTGAACCCCGTTCCACCACTGATGCTGTTGTTGAGCCTTAGTGCCATACAAGCTTCATTCCTGTTTCTCGTGGCTTCAGGGATGCGCTTTTTTATTTTCTGCACTCGGCGGTTTTATCAATATATTTTGCATTAGACAGCTTATATTGTGTACACGCTACTATCTTTTTTTTGGGTTTGATCTGTAAAAAAATCTTAAACAGATATTTCGATCAGCACATTTTGCGTCATTTCTTTTGCTTCCTCCTGCTCGCAACTGGCATCACAGATTTGTGTATCTCTTTTCCCCCCAAATATCTGTTCTGTAGACTGCCTTTCTTTCTGCTTTATTTCCTGCTTTATCTTTCTGCAACAATTCCAATACCCATCATCCCACCCCACTCGGCTACATTCGCTAACCGCAGATAGTTGCTTTCCGTGTGTAGGTGGTAGCGGTGTTTCTTGCTTGCTTCATTTAAGGCTCCTAGGACCAGATCCTACCTTGCCCCGTTAATCTTGGATCACACTCCCTCCCTCACTCACCAGCGTCCCCTCCAGCTACTCACTAGCTTAGCTCCCAGACAAACACACCCACCCACACACACACACACACCTCTTGGTTTTATTCTCACTTCATTTTATCCCAAACTCTGTCACTCAATTGCTCACACCACCACCACCACCACCACGCCAGCGCCAACTTGTGAGAGAAAGAAGGTAGGCAGACAGGCACATTTATCATCACCATTATAACAACCCATACTTACAATCTTACCGTACATGTACAGCACATCATAGCAACTACTCATTTGCTAGCATCAATAACCATACCCCCCTCCCTTCTCAGACTACTTACTCTCTTTTTCTTTCTTCTTTTTAATCGTTTAGCATTATAAGACGGACATATACTCCAAGCCCAGCACTTGCTTTTTTCTCCATCACTCTTCTCTCCAAGCCGACCTGACTTTTTTTTTTCCCTTTTCGTGGGCGTCAATTCCCCTCCCCCCTTCCCTTCATCTTCTTTTTTTTATTCTTTATTTTTTTCCTTTCTCATTGCGCATTCCCTTTCGCTTCTGGGTGGGCCTTGTTCACACTTTCCCCTTCTCGCCTCCCCCTGCTGCTGTCTGCTCTTAATTAAGCAAAGCATCCGTACGCGAATCTCCCCATCCGAGCACGAATCAAACTGCTGCCCACCCACTGCCTGACCACTGGCACTCACTCACTCGCATATCCACAGTTGTGTTGTCCTCGCTTCGCCTCAAAGGTTACCACTCTTGCTCCTACTATTACTTGACTTGCACTCTGTCTCACACTTTCCAATCTCATTTATTTTACATCATCAACAACGCTTTTTTCCCAGATCCTTATAACTCTTTACCCAGCCACTTGTCCAAATCATTCTTGTTCCTCTTTGGTTGAGATCGATCCGATATTCTCAAACATTGACTATACGAAAACAAAAACAGATAAACATCGCCTTATAATATCAATCATACACACATACAAGGGTACAATATAGGATTGGAAACTTATCGACATTTTATCTTTCTTTTAATTTTTAAACGACTGTTCAAACATACTTTACCTTGATTCAGACAAACACTTCTCACTCTGTTCGGAAAGACAAAAAGGAAAAAAAAGAAGAAAACCAACATAAGCAGTTTGGAAAAGAAAATTTTTACGACATTGAAAGACAGGGTTGCAATTGTCATCATACAGAGATCCAAAAATAAATTCTGCCACTCTCTTGCAGTCTTTTTGGTCATTGCCTAACAAGACATATCAACAGTCACTCAATTCAGGAATAAAAACAATTATTTTTTTGTTAATTCTAGAGTTTGGTCAATCTGCACTTTTATCTTGTTCTTCCATTTTCATTTTATTTCCATTCCCTATTCTCTCTCATCTGCCTCTTCTTCTCTCTGACATAAAATTTTCAATATTTGGTGTTTCCTTCTTTTCATCCTTTTCTTCCTATCCTAATCTTCTTCATAATTGGAATTGGACCTGGTGCGATAGTCACATACTAAATTAGGTGGTGTTGGTTCTTACACAACCACCAACCTGCTGTTATCAAACACTCACTCTCTTTTCTCCCTTCTTCTCTTCTTTTTTTACACATTCTCTCGCTTCCAGGATGATCATGGTGGACTACGATCGTTCTAACCAACAAGGTCCAGCAAGATATCACCAGGCTTCATCTCACCGGGCATCACCCCATCTACAGCACTTGGATCACCCATCACCTCACTCAACTCCGTCTCCAACCCTCTCCTACTCCCAGCCTCCTCTCTCACACTTCTCTCAACAGCAGCAACAACAACAACTGCAGCAACAGATTGGGAGACAAAACGTCACCTCGTACCCATCCCCGGGCTCTTATCCTTCCCCTTCTATGTCCTCATATTCATACCCAGCCAATCAAAGACCGGGCTCACTGACAGATTCTCCAACTTACGCGTCTGCTGCTCTACCAGCTCCATCCGCCTTCTCGTTACCACCTATCCGTCTCGCTCCACCACCAACTTCATCGCCTGTTCCACAACACAACCAACTCGGATCTCCTCTACCAGCACCTGCTCCATCATTACACAACATGCAAAATTTCTATCAACAGATGGGTGCGATGCAACAGCATGGTCATATCACATCATCACCATCGCATCAGCCTCTTCGATACCCACTGCCATCAGTGACTCAACCCGAAAGAATCATGTCTGGTGGTCGCCATAAGAAGGAAATAAAGCGTCGAACCAAGACTGGTTGTCTAACCTGTCGTAAGCGACGAATTAAGGTACGCTTTCCTGCATCTCGATCTTCAAATGATTTCTATTTTGGTGTCTTTCTACCTCGTGTCGTCTAAGCGAAAGACTCGTCTATTCACTACGCATGAGAACCGAAAAGAATAAAGAAAAATTAAAGATGATCCAAGAAACTAACGAGAAACTCGGTAATCCGCTCTAGTGTGACGAAGCACATCCATCTTGCAAGAATTGTGCAAAGAGTAAGCGAGAATGCTTGGGATACGATCCCATCTTCAAAACACAAGCCGGTCCTCCTGTTATTCAACCAGCTCCATCAAATGGTCCTGCTCAGATGGCTCCAGTTTTAGCTGGATATCCATCTATGCATGGAGCGCCTATGTCGATGACAATGCCTTCCCACATGCCAGTGCACATGCCTACATCCATACCAATGGGCTACGCAGGTTCCAACATGTCTGCTACAGGGAGCTCACCACGATCTGTCTATGATTACGATCCTTATCCTGTAATTGATCCAGCGTTAGAGAGTGCTATCCTTCCTCCACCACACAGCCCATCTGCAGGAGAACGATCTTTACACGACACAAATGGATCGTTTCGACCAGACCTAAAAAGGACATTCGATAGGGCGAGTCCATTCTCTTCAACATCAGACACACCTCGAACGATGGGAACTCCTGTCCCAAGATCTGTTACACCTGGTGCCTCGAATTATGGATCAAACTATGCTTACCCTTACGATGACATGATGCTTGGCGGATCGGCAAAGAGAATTAAGATCAACGACCTCTTATCAGGCACTATTCCACCTCCACCAACACCACCACCAAGCGCAAAGCACTATATCAGTGGTACAGAGGGAACCAGACAGCTGTTTAAAGAGAAATACGCGACACCTCTAGATCAGGTGTTTGAGACAGGATGGTTTACACGAGACTGCATCACTAGTTTGATGATGAATGATGGCCTAACAGAAACATTTACCGATTTTTTAGACCAACTCAAGCTTGGAGAGCCTCTGCCGAAGACTGTTGCCGGTGATTTCCGAGCTAAAGGGAAACAAGACGGCGTCATTCTATACAACGTCATGAAATTGATGTACAGTTCACGTATCGGCAATGAGGCAGCTAGATTAGGCGAAGATGCTATGGAATACAACAAAATCTCAAGAGACACTCTGGATCGAGTTCGAATGGCCGAAGCTGTCATCTTTGGTGATCGGATGGACCATGACCCGTCAACTGCCCATATCCAGTTCAACCCGAATGAAGATCGAATTGAAGTACGAGAGCAGGCATACTGGACGCTTTTAAGAAGATTGCTTGAGATTGAGGACATTGGTAGTTCTGAAGTCAAATCCATACTCGACAATATGAACAATTTTATCGATGATAGACAGGGCAGAGACATCCTTTGGTCTGTTGCAAACACAAGACATTTGATAGCTGTTCTCAAGGCCTCTAGCCTACAGTTCCAGCCACACCAGGATCTAGAGACTATTCAACACTGGGAGGAACGACTGAAAGAATACAAGGACTTTCTTAAAAAGTTGGCAACATCACCACCGGATCATGTTAGTGTCGTCATCCGAAGAATATGCGTTCGCTTTGTTTCTACTTGGGAAATAGCGGAGGCCAATGCTGCAATCTTCTCTAGTGTGTAGTTGTGTCACTAGAATCTTCTAACAAACCACGCTCAATCCTCATTTTTCTTTTTAAAAAACGACTCATGTTTTTCTTTGCTGCATTTTATACGCATTAGATTGGAACGGCGAATTTTCTGTGGATTTTTTCACTCTTTTCTTTTTTTTTTTGTTACACTATGTTGTATATTCCCCTCCACCACGCATGCAATTGTATCATCAACTTGTCCTTTTTCCTTGAACTCTCACAAACCATCATCACTTTGTTTTGTACTGCTTGTTTCAGTTAGCTTTGCAATTTTGTGATTATTAGCCGTTCGTTCAGTTCATCTTTTCATTTCCTTTTTCGTTTTTTCTCTCTCTTGGGTTTCTGCTCCAAATTTGTATATAGAAAGGTTTTCATTTTTTCTTCTTCATTTTCTAAATGCCACAAAAGACTGGTTATTTCCTAAGATCAGTATTCAGTCAAAATTCCTCGACTTTGTTGCTTTATTTGAGTCCACATTGATTTTATGTTTTGTTGATGACGATGATGATGCATATAAATCGAACCACTCATCCTCTTAAGAAATGTCAGGGCTCAAGAAAAGTTGCAATCTACAAAAGAATAATCATGATATTCAAACACCTTCCGTGTAGTGTATATATGTAAATCCTGACAAGAGTAACAATAATATCACCGACGAATGATCTATATGGAATACAAACAGACGGCCAGAACATGCATGTACGATGACTGATTTATTCCAAATCAACCGTCTGTCTGTCTGCCTTGTAAAGACTTTGTCAAGTTTTTGTGGTTATAGACAAGTCAAGCTTTCTTTGGGGGGGGGGGGAGCTTACTTACTTACTTACTTGCTTGCTAGCTTTACCACTTAGCTTAAGTAGAGAGCTTACTTGTGCCAAGACCAGACTGACTGTTGATGGCGAAACTTGCTCCCAGTCTCTCTCTCTCTCTCTCCTAGTCAGCCAGTCACTCAGCTCAACTCTCTCTCATCCCCATCCCCCCATCCCATCCCATTCCATTTCATCATACATCCATCTCTCCCCCATCTCTCAACTTGCAGCTTGTTCACTCACTCATTCCGTCGTCATCACCCCCCTCCCCTCGTCATCGCTATCCATCAAACAACAACCACTACTTAGCTAGCTAGCTAGCTTCACATGTGATAGTACTGAAAAATTACACATCTACTTAAATCCAGAACCGCTGCTACTCATCAACTGCAACGCCTGCTTAAGACCACCTCGTCTTAATCCAGCTACAACTCGACCAACGACAGCTTTATTCTCCAACCCTCCTACTGGCTCAGCTCTCACCACTTGGTATTCGTCATAACACAAAAACTCCGACAGGCCAACAACATCTTTAATCGAACATATCGCAAAAGAAACAATAAGAACAAAGCAAGCAAGATATAATAGCTTTGTAATAAAAGCTACAGCAACCATTGCAGAAGATACGACAAGCGGGAACGAAAACATAGACGGAAGATAGATAGAGCAAAAAGAGAGATTCGGTATCAGACAGACGAAGAAGAAGAAAAGCGAATTGGAAAAAAATCATGTCGTCAAGCACCGCTGCCGAGACCAAGGTCTTCTACATTGCTGTATGTATTGACCCACTTATCTTCACTCAGTTTCCTCTCTTATCACATTGACCCTAGATTCCTTCAACAGCAAGAATATAAATTGTTATACATATTGTTAGAGTTCCTTTAGGCTGACCAAAAATCACAAAATCCATTTAAATCTGGAGTTTTAGATCTACAACAATGAAATTAAACCAGCTCATCAACTATGTTCCGTTAGCGATTTGAGTAGCTTTGGAAGATTCACAAGGGGAAGGTAAGAGAACAACCGTTTCCCATCTTATACAACCTTTTCCCTTTCTTCAAATCAATTCTGTTTCTGTGTATAGTCTCTTTATACCAGAAATGGATTGGAAAAGATGGTTTGCAAAGTCGGAGAGAAGCTAGTTGAGACGGCATCAATTGGGATTTTGCTAACGGATCTTTTTCTGATTTCTCTCAACTCCATAGTGTCGCAGAGTTTATGGCACTATTTGCAGGAACAGTAGCGGAGAGAACAAAAGCTGGTGTTAGACAGAGCATACAGGAACAATGTAAGTGGTTGTAGTATTTCCTTATTTCCAGTGAGCGATGTGGGGAGGCTTGTATTCGGATCTCGAAGAATCAAATCTAGTGAATTGGAAGAACGCAAGAAGCGGGGGAGAAGGATAAAACAAAAGAGAAGGAGAGTGGCGCAAAAAATTAGTTTGAGTCAAAGACTTACTCAATCGTTCTATTCTAGCATACACCTTCCACGTCTACGCCCGTCCGGAAGGCTGCGCTGGTGTCGTCATCACCAACAGCGAATACCCCGCTCGTATCCCTCACGAACTCCTCAACCGTGTCCTCGACGAGTTCCTTACAAAATACCCACGTACACAATGGGCTGATAGCACAACCGCCAAACTATCCCTTCCCGCTCTCGATGATTACATAGTCAAGTACCAAAATCCACGTAACGCAGACAACATTAGTAAAATCCAAGGAGAACTCGAGGAGACAAAAATTGTGCTACACAAGACGATTGAGAGTGTGTTGGAAAGAGGAGAAAAGCTGGACAGTCTTGTGGCGAGGAGTGATGAGTTGAGTAGTCAGAGTAAAATGTTTTATCAGAGTGCGAAGAAGCAGAATAGTTGTTGTATAGTAATGTAAATCCGAGAAAGACGTGAATTTCCAAAAACAACAACAACAGGGGGGCTGCTAGAGGGGGGGATTTAAGAAGAACTGTAGGGCCGTTTGTTTCTTGAACTTCTACCAACATTTCCCTTGCTCCCTTATTTTATTTTTTTGTTTTCCTTCTCTTTCTCTCGTCCTTCTCCTGCAATGTACATCCCTCTTGGAATTCCGTCTTGTTCTGTAAAGGCTAGTCAGATAGTCACCTTCATTGCCTTTGTTTCCTGCTAAAACACTCAACATTAATAACGATGCACATGATCTTTTCATATCCCTCTTTCTTCTCCTCTTTATTAGCTCTGTATTAATATTTATCTCCTTTGATTAGATTTTCCTCCATCCTCAATCAATCGCTGTAAAAAACCATGATCACTCTTGAAACCCCCCCCCTTTTCTTGCAAGGAATTTATTGCATGGTATGTTATGTTTTTGTTGTGATTTTTATCATGACTTATTCTCTGCTGTTTGCTAGATAAAAATCCTTCTTTTCTCCCCCACATTTTTCTTTTTTTGTTTTTACCGCATTGACACGTCCCCCCCTTACCCATTTTCGCTATTTTTTTTTAGAACAAATTTACGTTATGTTATGTGGTTATACTTGTTTCCTCTCCTTCTCCTCTTCTTCTTCCTCTAAAGTCTGCTTACTTCGACCTTTTTATACTTACTTTTCATTTTTTTTCCTTTCGATAGGCTGCAGGAATAATGTATGAGAAAAAATAATTCTATTTGTACACGTTTGTTACATCTTCTTTCCCCCCCTTTCCCACACACAAATCATGATGAGCTTCTCCATCTATCCAGGAAAAGTGCCACATGTGCTATTGTGTACAAAGTATATCTATAAGAACATAATAGTCAGAATGAAAAAAAAGATGAAGGAGTATATCAAAAAACAATGGTAATGGACATAAAAGGTGGTATATTACATACAAGACTCTCAATATACAATAAGAATTCGAAGCAGCTCTAACAAAACCCGAAACTCCAAAAGACCAACAAAAGGGGGAATTTGGAACAAGAAAGAAGAAGAAGAAAGAAATATACACAAAAAGAAGTCGCTATGTGCCCATTTGTTATGCAAAGAAGAAGAAACAAGATAAGACAAGGCCATGATTTTTCTAAACCATCGTAATTTTTCACATTAACTCCCAGAAACTTCCCCCAAGTATGCTATGCCGTACGTGCTTGTGCAAACAGAAAGACAAACAGAAAAAGAAATAAGAAGACGAATTTGTCAATCCCATTGATGAATGAAAATGACTCGAGTTTGCTTTGCAACACTGTCACTTAGCTTCTGCTAATGTTCGGACGAGAGACACGAAGCCTTCTTCTGATTTGACCAAAAGGACACAGACCGTACTCGGAGAGAATTCGAATTTGGGAAAGAAGAAGAAGAAGAACTTTTGTAACCATTCTTAGCCACATTTCCTTTCCCATGGCTGGCGATATGGTACACCGAGTATACTGAATATTTTCTATATGAAGGGAGGAGGACAATTAGCTAGCCGTCCATTTTCAAGTTTATTTCATCCTTCTCCAACGCAATGTAACAAAAAAAAAGATCAAGTCTCCCAGCAAGCTCTTCGAAAAATCAAAGAGATAAGACGAAGGAAAATATGGAACTTACCGTCTCTGAATAGCCCTCTATAAGTGTTCCATCATTGAGATGCTCGCGTCCCTTCCCACGCATCACATCTTTGAACAAACCTCTCTGGTTTAATCGCATCCCCTTCTTACTCGCCAACAACCTCAGACTGCGATTAAAAATATCATCCCCAGTAAAATAAATCAATGCAGCACCAATCTCGGCTTCCGGTACAATCAGGAAATCAATTCTTCGAGCAATACCATCGTCTCCAACTCGTGATGCTCCATGCCATTTACTACCACTCTCGCGGCGGCCGGGCATTGCAAGTCCACAAAGAAGAAATCCAGAAGCTGTCAAGTCTTGTACAAGCTGCTGTAAAAATGTCGTCAATGACTGAGCGGTACCGCCAGATTTTGTTATGATAATGTCAATATCACCACAATCTGGTGCTTTCCGACGATAACTACCCATAACATGAGTCACCACGCCCTTGTCAATTTTCGCAGCTGCTTTTTCAACAATCTTGTAATGTTTTGTAACTTCGTCTCTTGGTATGCGTTTTTGAAAGTCGTCATAATACTTGAGGCCATTCTTTTGAGCTTCGGAAAGTTTTGCCTTGGTGGCAACATCATTGAGTGATTTGTAGCCTGCATTGACAAATTTCTGTGCAGTTGTGTAGCCAACACCGTAGATCTTGGTAAACGTTTTGATAAGCTGATCTCCTGGTTCCATTTTTGCAAACTCTAATCTCTGCAATCGGTCGGTGGTGACAATTTCAACAATCTTTTCCGCTATTCTATGACCTACACCAGATAGTGCAATGGCTTGGTCGTATGTAGAAATTTTCACATTTTGTTTCTTTAGGCTTGCAACGGCTTTCCGATACCCAAGAGTTCTCCAATGGTCGCCCTGAGTGCTATACTCCTTTTCCATCTCAGATAAAATCTGAATGGTCCGAATATTGGGATTGTCTATTGACAGTTTTCCATCATTTGGCTTCATACATTGGAATGACTCTTGCCAATTTTCGTTCTTCTTTCTTTCCGAGGTATTTGATTTAGACTTGTTCTTCCCGGTCCTCTTCGCCGCCTCAGCCGCGTCCGAGTCATAATCTGACTCGTCATCATCTTCAGCCAAAGTGCTACCCTCGTCATCATCGTGATCTAGATACTGATCAATATTCACTGGATCTTCTTCGGTCATTGCCTTTATTATTTGGTCAAGTTCGGCGGATCCAGTGCCTTTATCTTGTTCCTCAGGGCTCGCTTCTCGAGAACTATTCGCAGTCACGGAACTAGCAGGACTCGAATATCTCGGTAGTCTAAAAGATTTGTTAACTGTCTCATCCACCACATTGGTAAGAGTATCGAAAAAATACCTAGCAGGAGGGAACCTAGATGAGATTCCAGACGATGATAAAGTCCCTGCCACCACATCCGACGAGAAAATTGGTGGTGGTGAAGAACTCTCTGGTTCTTTAACAGGTTTAAATTCTGGCAGCTCTAGTTCATCCTCTGTCTCATCTCCATCTTGTGTATCGAGGCGACCAGGTAGCTGTTCAAACTCTTCAGGTTCTTCTTCCGCAGGTTCTGGAGCACCTTTAACCATATACATTGGCTGTAAAGGGTCCAACAACCGTCGATAGCCAATACAATCGCCCGTGTATTTCTGATCGACCAATATAATCTTTGCCTACGACGATGTTAGTCACAAGATTCTTCGAAGAGGCAATCCAAGATATGCCCGTGTCAATCTTACTGGTACTTCATCAATTTTCAATAACGTCAGAACATCCTCGTATTGCAAATCTTTGTCGACAACAATATGTGTTACTTGATCATCAAACTCAATGACACAAGTACCGCCATATTCTGTGGCTTTTTTTATTCTTGCTTTACGCTCAGCACTGATAGTGTTTGGTCTAACAAAGCCTAAGTTTCAAAATCAGCTTCATGTAAATTTGCCATTTGTACTTTGCAGATACAATTTTATCTTATTTTTCAACTTACAAAAAACGCATCCTTTGAATATCTGCTGCTCTTCTGGTACTAGAACAATCTTTTCTGTTTTAGCTCTTTTCAAGGCAGGCGTTCCTGAAACGGCTGTAGGGCCCGTTCGGCCTCGTTTGGGTGGCATTGTGATTGTTGTTTGTTGTGGTTCAAAGACGTTAAGTTCGTGATCCTCTCTCATCTACAATTTCCTGCTTCAAGTGTTTCTTGTAACTGAATGAAAATTGAAAGAGAGAAGAGCAAAAGAGATAGCAAGCGTCATGTTTTATAACCAAGGCAAATTGATAAAAAGATGTCTCTGCTTTTGAATAGATTTTTTGAAGAATTATCGATGTGTCGAGTTTGTGGTCATTAAAGAATGATCTATTGTTGTTGTAAATCCTGTCCTGCTTGTTACAACAAAAAAAGACAATCTCAAGTTAGCATAATAAACATGACATTTTTCAGGTAGTACAACACTACACAAAAAATGCAACAACAACTTACCTTTGCTTGCTTGCTTGTCCTACACCTCTTTGGAACCAATTGAATGATTCCAACTGACTATACAATCAGTCAATTAATTATGCAAAGAGAAGAGATGATGTAAAGTCATGAAAAAGAGGACTGCAACACACGCAATTTTAGACATCTTCTCTTATTGTCACATCTTGCGTTAGTGTTTCGTTGCCCAAAAACAGACACGACAGACACAAAAGAGGGAGAGGGAGGGGAGAGTGGGGTAACGCGGTTGCATAGGACATCTCTCTCGCGGTATCACGTGAGAATGTAACAACAGCCATTTCAGACCAATTAGGGGTACACTTTGAGTTTAGCTTGGCACAAGCCTAAGGTGAAAACAGGAAGGAATGAACAAATAAATGAATGAGGGTAAATGCAAAGAAGGCGGGAAGGGAAAGGGATTGCGCGAGGGATGGATGGGTGAGCTATTCCACCATACGGCATCATTCCACAGTTACTTGGTACTTAGATCATATGAGATCTATCATCATTCATGTCAGATCCCGCCTGTAATGGATGTATGGTGGCTAGTTGTTTCTTCAATTTGTGTGCACACACAGATACCATCTTATTCTCCATCGAGGTATTTAGTATATGCTAATGTCCATATTTGACGAAATGACCTCCTGACTCTGTCGATAATTAATCGACATTAAATGTGATGGATGAGTGCTCGGGATTGTTATAAGGACATGAGGCGCTTACTCCGGTCAAATTCCAAAACTCATATATTTCCTGATCAACAAATCATGTTCAAAACACAAGAGTCACATTTTCACTCGTCATCTACAAAGAAGAAGAAAAGAGCATATCATATCCATTGTGCTATATAGTACAAAGTGTAGTTGCAAAGTGTGTCAAGAGTCTATCGA
>Ga0160427_10001917_pt1 | contig 12693 bp, 16 predicted proteins | sample SolpanmetagenomL_FD_108194 | JGI IMG/M metagenome (GOLD analysis project Ga0160427, IMG submission 108194) | Solar panel surface microbial communities from Lawrence Berkeley National Laboratory, California, USA - L | ecosystem: Engineered > Built environment > Solar panel > Unclassified ...
ATCCGTCGGACGTCCCCCGCAGGGGGGCGCGACTGCCCGACGAGACCCTGCGAGGTCAGCGCGATGCGTCGGGCCTCCTATACGGACAGCTCGATGGTCAGCGTCGCTCTCCCGTGCGCGAATGATCGGGCATCGCCGCCGTCGGTCCTTCTCGCTACGTCCGGCTCGACCGCAGGCGGGCGATCTCGTTCGGATCGATGTCGAGGTAGAAGCGGATCGCCTCGTCGACCAGAGCATCGGGCGTGACGCCTGCAGCCTTGGCGGCCCGGGTGATCCGGAGGCCGAGCGCGAGATCGACGCGAAGCTCGGCACCCTGGCTCGGCGGGGCCGGCGCGGCGGCGGGGGACGGCACGGGTGCGGAGTCGGTCCGCGATTCCGCCTTGCCGAGCTTCGCCTCGCGGCGCCCGCGGTGGACGAGTGCGTCGGCGCGCTCGTTCAAACGGTCGCCGGCATGGCCCCGGACCCAGGTCCATTTTACGTCGCGCGCGGCGTTCAGTTCGTCGAGGCGCTTCATGAGGTCGACGTTCTTCACCTCGCCCGTCGTCGTGCGCCAGCCCTTCGCCTTCCATCCCCGCATCCATTCGGTGATCGATTTGACGACGTACTGGCTGTCGCACCGCATCTCGATGGCGGCTCCGGCCGGGAAGTGTTCGAGCCCCTTGATCGCGGCCGTCAGCTCCATGCGGTTGTTGGTCGTGACGCCGGGATCCCCACCGCACAGCTCCACCGTGCCGTCGGGAGCCGCGACGACGACCCCCCAGCCGCCTGGCCCTGGGTTCGGGTCGCAACCTCCATCGGCATAGACGATCGTTCGCATCCTGGCGTTGGTCCTTCGGTAAGGCGGTTCGGAAGGGACGCTGCCCGGATGCCCGAGCAGATATCCGCCGAACCCCTTTGCAGGAGCTCGACCGTGTCCGCCAGAGCTCGCCCCCTCGGAGCCGGGTCGAACCGTAAGAGCGGGATGATTTCGCCGTCTGGCGCAACGGATCGAAACGCGCGAGCGCCGTCTTGCTCACCCAGAAGGAGGTGGTCGCCCGCGCTCACGAACTCGATCCCGGCAAGAAGCTGAATGCGCCACGTGTCCGCAAGACTCAGGCGGGCGGCGTGGCTCTGTTCAGGAAGACGTCTTAAGACCCTTCGCATGGACGCTGCATCAGCGGCACGTCGTCAAGCGCTGCCCGGCCGTGCACGGAAACACCTCTGGGTCGGGTCGTCGGTCGCCGCGGTTTTCACCGCTTCTGCGGATCGACCGAAAAGCTAGGCCATCAGGCGGAAACCGAGACGGGATCGGAACGTTGGTCTGCTTTCAGGAGCGATGCCCACCTCCGTCGCCCGCTGTCTCGATGGGGCGTGCGGCTCGCTGAAACCCGGCCCGTGAATCCCTACGGGGTCCAGAATCGAACGGCTCGCGTGTTCGAGGCGCGATAGTTTCTGCGCTCGACCAGCTATTCGGAGGATGCCGCGACCGGTATCGCCGCGGCGCCGCTGGCCTCCGGCTTGATCCACTGGCCGACCGATGGGCTGTTTTTGGGGCGGCGAGGTTGCAGCGGCTGGAAGCAAGACCGGGCATGGCCGAATGGTTTGACCCGGCTTGCGCCGTTGTCCGCTTCGTGGATGCCAGCCAACAACTGCTGAATGGCTGAGATGGACGCATTGCTGCCTGGCCGGTTCTGAAGCCCCTCGACACTGACGTCGAGGGGCCAAACGCTTAAATCTCAGTTCCTTCAGCCAGGGTCAGAGCATCTTCGACGTCGACACCGAGGTACCTGACCGTGCTCTCGATCTTAGTATAGAACCGGACTTCCGGTGCGACGCGTTTCACCCTCATGGCCGCACTACGCGGCCGCTCGAAGGTCCTTCGATGCGGTCGCCTCGAAGGATCGCACGCAGTTGCGCCCACCCGACTTCGCTGCATAGAGCGCGCGGTCTGCTCGTTCGATCGTGTGGTCGACGTCGCCATCGGCGAGCCCGGCCTCGGCCATGCCGATGCTGATCGTTGCTCTGAGGCACGGCCCCTCGGGCTCGAACACGGTGTTTGCCACCGTTTGACGGATCCGATCTGCAAAAATGGCTGCGCCTTTCAGATCAGTCTCGCGGAGCAGAACCACGAACTCTTCGCCACCGAAGCGTGCGACCTTGTCGGTGGTCCGGACTGCATTGCTGATGATGCCCCCAACCTGGCGGATGACCTCGTCGCCTGCGGCGTGGCCGTAAAGGTCGTTGACGCGTTTGAAGTGATCGATGTCGATCATCAGAATGCAGATCGAACGCCGGTAGCGCTTGAAGTAGCTCATCGCGTCGTTGGCCAAGGGCAGGAACGCGCGGCGGTTGAGCAGGCCTGTCAGCGCATCGGTGTCGGCCAGAACCTGCATCGCATGCAGATCGGCTCCGAGACGCCTGACCCGGTCCTCCGCGGCTTCAACCGCGTGCGAGGCCTCCGCCTCTATGAGGCGCGCATCCGCCTCAGCCGTGCCGATGCGTCGCAGAAGCGATCTGAGCGAGGCAGACAGGTGCAGGACCTCGGGAGAGCCGTGCACACGGCGCGTCATTCGCGCATTCGGCTCGCGGCCGATGCGGTCGACCGCCGCTGTCAGCTGCGCCAGGGGCCGGGTCAGGCGCGCCGCGACCCACCAGATTGCGAGGACGCCGAGTACAGCGGTCGCAAGCCCGAGCAGGAGGATCAGGCTGGTCAGACGGTTGGCCCCCACCAGTGCGGTGTCGATCGGCTGCAGCGCGACGACAATCCAACCCAGGCCCGAATACCCACCCCGCCCGCGCGTGGCTGCGGCAGCGGCGAGGCGATCGCCCTCAGCGCTGCGAACGATGAAATGGCCGGATGCAAGCTCTGCGGCCGTGTACGGCGTGGCTCCGAGATCGGATCCGAGCAGGACCCGGCCAGCGCGATCGATAACGACGACATCCTCTTTCAGCTCGGGCCTGCGAGACGAAAGGACTTCGCGCCGGACAACGTCGGCCCAGCGCCAGCTGAGATGAGCCCCAAGAACACCGATGACCTGACCTGAAGCGTCGTTCACCGGAACGGCCACATCCACGAACCGGAACGGCGTTCCGTCGCTGTAGGGCGGAAGCTTGGACGCCAGCAACGCCGCCGCGTGCACGTCCTCGACCGCAGCCTGCCGAAGCCCGTTGATGAACCAGGGGCGCTGGCTGACGCTCCCCCCTTCGAGAACGCCCGTCGTGGCGGCACGGACCCGGCCGTCGCGATCGGCAAACCCGATCCAGGCGTAATCCGGCAGCGTCCTCTGCATCGTCTCAAGAACTTTGCGCAGGCCGCCAGTGTCCTCCATCCAGTGAGGTCGGAGTGGTTCAAGCGCTCCGACGTTGCGGATTTCCCGCAGGCGCTCGGCCATGTCCTGATCGAGCCGATCGGCCATCGACCGGGCGACCTGCAGGAGGGCGTTCTGCGCCATATCGGTGGCTTGCCCGCGCGCCAGCAGCGCTGATCCGATTGTGGTCACGCCGACGATCGTGAGACCGATGGCGCCTGCGAGCAGGCTGATCTGACGCCGCAATGAAACGCGGTCCGCGAGCCGCTTGAACATCTTGAACATCTTGAACGACCCTCAGTCGGGGCGGATTATGCGGATCAATTCGTGACGGCGAATGAAATTTATTCGTAAACAACTCGCTCCTATACGGTTTGGCGGCAGCCGCGCACCCGACCGTGTCGGCTGAGGATCGTGTCTCACGAAGACACACCTACAAGTGGATGTTCCATGCGCTCGCGAAGGGACAGAAGCAGGCGCGGCGGCGACGTCTGCTTCGATGCATTGCTGTCCGGAGGCGGACAGGCAGAAAACCACCCAACCCAGCCATTCAGACGGGCCCACCGCCGGGACTGGATATGGCCGTAAGCGGAATGGCTGCTTTCAAGACAGCAGGCAGGAAAAGCGGACGGCCTTCTATCGACCCAATCCGGCCGCCTGGACCGCCAGCGGCGTTTCCACAAAGCGGCCCTTCGTTCGTCCTCTACTCCAGAGCCAGAACGGTGCGGATGTGCGGTTCCCAGGTTCCGGATGAGGGAGGGATGGTAGGAGCCGGCCGCGAGGCGCAGACAGATCCGCCGACATAATGCAATCTATTCAGTCAATGGTAAGCATTATTCGATGTGCGAAAAGTCGCATTCGGTAGCTGTGGCCGAGCTTTAACAATTCAGCTGATACGATCTACAGCATTGCATGAAGGCTGCCCATGCCGCTGTCCTATTCCGCACGCCTGCGGCGTGATCTCCGCGATTGGCAGGAAAGCGGTCTGATCCTGCCCGAGCAGGCGGAGCGCATCGCCGCGCATGCCTTTGCATCACGCGGTTCCAAACACCTGCAGCCCGCCTTCGTCCTGTGCATCCTCCTGCTTGTGGCTCCGTCGATCATCGCGTTCGTGGCGGCAAATTGGTCCGTTATGACGCCTGCGTCCCGACTGGTCGTCCTGTTCGTCACCAACGCCGTGGCGGTGTTTGGCACTTATCTCGCCGCACGCCGGCGGGCCCAGGATCAGGCAGGTTCGGCGAGCAGACTCGTCGATGGACTGGCAACGCTGTCCCTGGTTATCGCTGCGGCCACGCTGGCTCTCGTCGGACAGACCTTCCACGTGGCCGCGGATCCGCAAGGTTTTGCCGGAACCATTGCGGCTCTCGGCGTAGCGACAGCATTGGTCGCGCGCTCCGGCGGCGCGGCCGTCATCGCCTGTGTCGCGCTCATCGCAGTCGACGTCGGGTTCGGAGGGCTCGACTTCGCAACGCTGCGAGGGGACACGGCCGCTGGTGCGGGAATTTGGTTCTGGACCGTGGGTCCGGTCCTGTTCCTCGCGAACCTGTCAGGCTGGCTGCCTGCGCGGGAGGCCACGCTCCTCCTTCTCCTGATCGTTTCCACCAACCACCTTGGTGGTGCACCGGCAGGTCTGACGTTCCTTCTGCCGCCAGATCGCATACTGACCGTGGCCGCGATTGCCCTCGCGGTTGGCCATGCGCTGTCTCGCCTCGCGCCTCAGGGAGAATGGCTCTCGCGCGTCCGCGCGGGCGGGCTTGCCCTCGCACGTGCGGCCGTCGGTCTCTGCCTGCTCGGCATCGTCATGGTATCCGTGCGCACGCTCGGCTTCGGCGGTGCGCGGCCGAGTTTCGCAGCAGCTCTCGCCCTCGCGACGATCGCGGCCAGCGCGTTCGTCGTGGCACGCTTCCGCTTGCCCGCGCGGGCGACCCGCCCCACGAGTGACCTTCTCGTTCTCGCTGCGGCCGCGTTGGCGCTTCTGGTCTGGCTCATCGCTGGCACGGGCCGCGAACCATCGACCTTCTGGACCGTGTGGGGCGGCATCGTCCCAGCCCTCATGCTGGTCGTGGCAGGCGACCTCGAAGACAGGCGAGAGCTGTACGGCTGGGGCATGACGCTGACCGCCGGCCTCACGATCGGCATGCTTGCGGCCTCTCGCAATCTGATCGCGTTCTCAGGGAACTTGCTGCTGTGCGCCCTTCTCCTGAGCCTCGCCTTGCTGGCCTGCCGTTGGGCTGCGCGCCGCACCACCAAGAGGGTCGCATGAAGGGATGGCTTGTCGGTGTCGCCTTTGCCGGCCTGCTGGCCGTCCAGGTGTCCCCTGCCGCGATGCTGGCTTGGCGGCAGACACAACGGCTGAATGACGGGCACTTGGTCCGCTTGGCGGTGGAAACCCGCGACCCTCGAGATTTGCTACGCGGTGAGTACAGCGTGCTCACCTACGAGATCGGGCGCCTGCAAGGGATCGGCGCGGATGCTGCACCGGGGGGCTGTGATCTCGATCCTCGCGACAATTGCAGGCTGGAGGTTGGACGCGACGTCTACGTCCGGCTCGCCGCCGATGCTGATGGTGTGCACAGGGCGGATGAGGTGTTCTTCACGGCACCCCCAGGAAACGGGCTGTTTATCAAGGGTAGCCTGGGATCCGCGACGCTCGCGCGCCAGGGGGCTCCTCTCAGCATCCGGGCCAGGACGGGCAGTCAGCCGGCGGAGCCCGCCACCTGTCAGCATCCGGTCTGTCTGACGGGCATCGTGAACTACGGCATCGAGCGGTGGTACGGGGCACAAGGCGTTCCCGGGAAACTCGATCGGACGGCACGCAAGGACATTCTCGTCGAGGTGCGAGTGGCGTCAGACGGATCAGCCGTGGTCGACGGGATCACCGTGGCGGGCAAAGCCTTCGCCAAGACTGCCCGTCTCTGGTGAAGATCGGCTTCAACCGTAAAGCAGAGCCGAGAAACATCAGCCGGCCGTTTGCCCCCGCGGCCGTCATCGCGCGACGCAGCGTGCCGGCGGTAAGCGACGCAAGCAGAGGTTCATTGTCTGCTGGCAGGAACGCTTCCGGGGCAAACCCAGTTCTTCTGGCCATCAACCAGGAGCACCAGTATGCGACCAGTCGTACACGCGTCGGCCATCGCCCTCGTGACACTCATGAGTGTTGGGGCCGCCGAGGCAAAGGGCTGCATCAAGGGCGCAATCATCGGCGGCTTGGCCGGTCATTATCTGGCCGAGCGCGGCGTCGTCGGTGCCGTGGCAGGCTGCCTCGGTGGCCGCTACCTCGCCAACCGGCAGGCTCGGCGAGAGATCGACTACGGCGCTCGCGTCCAGCCGAGGGGGACGGGCTACGGTCAGCCACAACCCTACCCGCGCCGCGATTACAGCTACTGACCGGCGAGCGAGGCGGCCGCGAGAGGGCTGTCTGACCCGGCTGCCGCTTTCATTGCGGCGGCCGCAGATATCCCGGTGCCCTTCGGCACTGGGCGCGCCTCTCGGAGCCATACCGCTGGGTTAAACGCTGACGCGACTCGGATCGGAATTCGACGAAGGTTCACTACACCGCCACTAAGCAGTGGCACTTCGTCGACATGGTGATCGCAAACCCGGACCTGTCCGATGCCTGCGCGGGGCGTAAGTCGCTGCCGGATGGGACACCCACGAGCCAGGGCCCGACGCGTGACTGCATCGTCGACAGGGTTGAGCAGGTCGCCGCGGATCTCACCACCCCAGCCCTAATTCCTCCGTAACCGAGTTGGCCTTCGCTTCTTGCAGCCACATGATCAGCTCGCCCAGTGCCGCCATGGCATCGGCGCGAAGCCGCGTGGCATCCGCTCCCTGTTCATCCACTGCGACCGCGAGGGCGTCGGTTGCCAGCCGGGCCTGCACAAGTGCGTGGTCCAGTAGGGGCGTCGGTACGATCCGTCGACGGATTCCCGTCGATGCGCTCGCGGCCACCGCCGATGCATGCTCACCCAAGCCGGCTGTCGCCGTCTCGATGGCGGCGATCCACGTCCGCAATCCGATGTTGAGGGCCGACGGTAGGCTGTCTGCGCTGAAAGGAGCCGCCATGATCCTGGTTGTTTACGTCAGTCGACGACGAACTAGCGTCGACGTTCACGACAGGCTCGGCAGTTGCGCCGATGGAACGCATTACGTTCCTGCCGGCAGCAACGAGGACCTAATGATTGCAGACCGAAATTAAGGCAACTGACAGCGTATCACGAGCGTCCGCGAGGTGTCTTGAGTCAGTAGGAAAACGACGGTCGCTAGATACTCTCCCATCCGAAAGCAGAACTGCAACGAATTGACCCAAGGCGGTCGTTCACAAGCGGCCGTGCGGCTCTCGGAAGCAGACATCTGTTCCGGCGCTATTCTGGCAGTGATGCGCCAAAGCGGTCTGTCCGTTTCACAAACTATCGGGCCCATCCGCCCGTACCTGCCTCACGCCGTCACGTTGGCGCTGTCGCCGGCGGTCACGGCGTAGCTCGTGCCACTGACCATACGCGCGGCATCGGACGCCAGGAACACCACGGCCGGGGCTATGTCGGCGGGATCAATCCAGGGAACGCCGAGCGGTGACTTGCCCGCGAGCGCGGCTTTAGCGGCTTCCTCGTCCACGGCCTCGATCCCGGACGGCGTCTTGCCGCCAACCTGCAAGGCTTGGGCATACCGCTCCTCGTGACGCGTGAGCGGCGTGTCGATCAGTCCCGGTATGACGGCGTTCACCGTGATGTGGTGTTTCCCGAGTTCGAGTGCGGCCGACTTCATCAGCCCGATGATGCCCCACTTCGACGCGGAGTAGGCCGAGCCGTTCAGGGTGCCGTGCTGGCCCTGCGTGGACGAGGTGACGATGATACGGCCGCCGCCGCGGGCGACGATGTGGGGCGCGAAGGCCCGGATCGCGTTGGCGGTGCCGGTCAGGTTGACGTCGATCTGATCGTGCCAGTCCGCGTCCTCCATTTCCAGCAGGGGCCTGAACGCCTGGATGCCGGCGTTGGCGAACAGGATGTCGACGCCGCCGAAGGTCTGGACGACCTTGTCGGCAGCGTTTCGCAACGCGCCGATATCGCGCTGATCGGCCGTCAACCCAAGCCAGCGCCGCCCTGTCGCCTCCACCATGCGCCCCGTCTCCGACAACTCGTCGGGGGTCGCCTTCGCGGCCTCCATGATCGAGCTGATCGGTCCGGCGATGTCGATGCCGACGACGTCCGCGCCGGCTTGGGCGAGGGCAGCCGCCGAAGCTCGGCCGATGCCGCGGGCTGCGCCCGTCACGACCGCAACCTTGCCGTCTAGTCCGAACAGCGCGCTCAAATCAGCGTTGGCCATCGCGAGCCTCGGGATGCCTGTGTTGTCCAGCGGCCGATGGTAAACCCGAACGTCGAGGACCGATCTTCGCCATGTTAATGACGGCTCGACCGGAAGCAGCGCGCGTCCCGTCGCCCGCCGGCCGCCGGAATGAGCAACCCGAAAGCCGGGGAGACTCACTGATCCGTTCCCAACGGCGTCGTGGCCGACTGGATCAGGGCGAGGTGGGTCAATACCTCAGGCAGGTTGCCGAGGAGCGCCTCTGTCGCCGGGGCCGTCATCTCGGCATACGTCCGCGTGTTACCCACGGGTATGTACGCTTCGATGCATTCGCTGCCCGCAAGCAGGCGGGCACGAAGCCAACCTGAGCGGCCATTCTGCTTGCGACCCAATCCAGCCGTTCGAGGCGCGATTGATCCGTCCCGGAAGCGGACGTTCACCGGATATTCGGCACCAGTGGCCCTGGGTGGAAAACGGACTCTGGTGACAAAAGGCAACCGCCCCAGGCCCCTGTGCGGCCCACTGCCGGGTGTTTGCGGTTGAGGCCGTGGCTTTCGCGGATCGACCCGGCCCTATTCAGGTTCCGCGGTCCGGCCACTCCCATACATACGAAACGTTGCCGGGTTGGCACTTAACTTTGTTGCGCATCGGCCGTAGCCGGCGCGAACACCGCCGTTTCAGGCAGCCCGCATCGCGCGGACGTTCCATCTGCTGCCCGCTGCATTCGTGGTCGGATTGCGCGAGCCGGGCAAGCCTTGATGATGGGGGCGTCCCGCAGTGCCTGCGCGGAACATCAGCCGATGCTGCCGCTTGGCCATCTGGGCGGGACATCTCGGATGGCGTGCGGCGAATATGCAGCAATACGGGCCTTCTTTCGGCATCGGGTTTGTGGCGGGGCTGCGGAGCATGTCCGCTTGCGCTGCACTGACGTGGGCCGCCTCGCAGGGCCGAACGCGGGGTGATCTCATTCCCGACGGACCTGGTGCTCGCGCACTGGCCACGACCTTCGCCGCGGCTGAGATGGCCGGGGACAAAATGCCTTTTGCCCCGGACCGTCGCATCCCGCCGTCCTTCGCGCTTAGGCTCGCCATCGGTGCGGTTGGGGGCTGGGCCTTGACCGGGCGCGGCGCCTCCCCGGAGTACGGTGCGCTCGCCGGCGTCGCGGGTGCCATCGCTGGCACGCTCCTTGGGCGGAGCGCGCGGGGTGGCGACTCCCATACTGCAGCAGGCCGTTCTCTAGGCCTTGCCGAGGACGCCGTCGCCGCGGGCCTGGCCGTCATCGTGGTCAGGTCTGCAAAGCCGGAGCGACAATCCGGTCCATCCTGACCGATCCGAGATCAGATCGCCGGCCCGCTGCCTTTCGCGAACCTCGGACCGTCATGCCCCATGTCTCGCCCGGGTTCGTCAGGTAGGCGGGATCCGGCCATCTCAAGCCCACCCGCCGCGATACGGCTGGAATGCGCGAGCCGGGCGGGCTGCGATGATGGGGCCGCCCGGCAGCGTGTTCCAGCCTCGGCAGTTCAAGCCTGAGGCATGCTACGCACCGTGCGCATATGGATGTATCCGAAGTAAGCTGCGACCGCGGCGAGAGCGGCGTGCAGCCATACATCGTTGCCGTAGATCGGAACGAGGCCGAACGCCGTGTTCGTGGCTGGGATCAGGCCGAGCACGGTGAGAAGCCCATAGATGAGCGCCACGCCTTTTCCGTAGATGACGGAACCGTGAACGGTTCTGGCCGCGACCAACCCCCATACTCCGAAGGCGAGGTGCACGAGGTTATGCAGGACGTTGACGGGGAATAGCCCTAGGGCGAGCCGGGACTCAGATGATATGATCATGCCCGGATGCGCATGCTCAGGGGACAGGCCGGGAATGAAGCCGGACGCTCCAGCCAGCAAAAACACGAGGCCAAACGCGGCGGCGAAAGTTCGAACTGACATGGGATCACCTCTCTGATGATCCGTCAGCCCATTCTGCGTACCAAGGTTCCCGCCTCTTGCCAGCGTGGGTGGGGACATCCTTGATTGCAATGCGCGGCGGCGGCTCCCGACTCAGCCCGATCTTTCAGAGCGCTGTCGGACATTCCCGACAGCGGTCATTCATCGATCGTCCGTCAACTTCGGCCCAGGCTAGTTTTATGCCGGTCCGCTTCCGGACAACCGATGCCTCTGAGCGGACATAGCCATTGGGCGCGCCCACAATTCCAGGGGGCCTCATTCCTGCTCAGACATGATCCGCGCGAGGTGGTCCTCATGCTGGCGCTGGCTGTCTTCGAAGGCAACGAGAAGCGCCTCCGCCTCTTGGGTCGGCAAGCCGGCCTCCCGGAGGCGAGCTATGAGAGCACGTTGCTTTACGATGTGTCTGGCACCTTCCGCCACGTGCCGCGTAACCATCTCAAGTTCAGTCTCTCGAATAAACATCCAGGCAACTCAGCAGATGTGCCACGGTGCCCGTGGCTCAAACCGCGAGCTGCTGCTCGATCCAGTCCTGAGCCGCGTCGAGGTTGGAAAAACTGGGCTGACATCGAGCATTGATACGGCCGAAGCCTGCTTCCAGGAACCACATCCCAGCCGCGTCATCATGATCATCGGACAGACGTACCAGCACCGCTACCAGCAGCTCGTCAGCAAACACTAGTAAGCTCTCGGTGTCCCGGCTCCCGGTTTCCACGCGCACCGGCTGAAGGCGAAGGCTCATCCCGTCCCTCTGATTTCAGCTGAAGGTATGTTGGATCAAACTCCGATATCCGCAAAAGTTCATCCCACCCATCAAACACCAGCGTGTGATTGCGAAGCGTGACCAGAGATTTGCTTCGTAAATCCTTGAGCACGCGATTGACGTGCACGGATGTCAGTCCGAGCGCATCCGCCAGATCAACCTGTGTAATGGGCAACGGGCAACGGTAATCATCCGCCAAACCGATAGCGTGCAGCTTCAGGTATGTCTCGCAAAATAGGTGTGCGACTTGCTCAAAGGCCGAGCGACGACCCATACCGACCATCCATGCGCGGCACACACTCGCGTCGATCAGCATGGAGCGCCACAGAAGCGAGCCGACGACAGGAAATTCCTCGGCCAACGCCTGGAGGCTATCATGTGCAATGAAGCCGACCGTGGCATTCGTCAGCGTGGCCAATCCATAATCCGCAACGGGAAGGTAGAGGGTTTGCAGATCGGGCAGATCGCCGGGATGATGGAACGAGATGATTTGTCGCCTCCCCTCACTGATCAGCTTGTAACGGCAGACCCAACCCCTGAGGAGGAGACAGCACCGCAGGGACCGATCGCCGTCACGCACGATGTCGCGTCGGGCATCAAGGCTTTGGACACGTAACGGTAGCCTCGCGACAGCTTCTCGTTCGTCGTCCGAGAGGGCAGCCATGCTGTCCAACTTGCGCACGAGCATCGTGGCAGGATGGTGATCAAAAGCGAATGGCATGACATTCCACCTTGTCTCACAGGTGGAAGCGATGAGGTCTCCCGGTCATCAGCACCTGAGGCGGAATCGCTGATGATCGTCGCGATTTTAGATGCTTTGAACGAGGCAGGCTTGATGCAGGTTAATCAATTCCGAAATACATCTGGAGTAGCGCTAGAATTGCAAAAAGCTTGGCTATAAAAAACGCATTCTGGAACTATACGAATGAAACCAGCAATATGAGTGACATTCATGTAGCGTGTCGTCGATGAAAGAGCCTTTGGAGTCGAGGCATGGGGGTTGTTTCATCCGCCATAAAGCGTACGCTGGAGATGTTGCTGACCGAGACGATCGGGCCTCAGCGGCCGAGAGACCGTCGTGCTCCCGCCTAATTTGGCCGAGGGGCGTCGCCATGCATCACAACCAGGCCCAGTACTACGTCATCCCTGCTCGATCGCAGCAAGGCTTAGTGCAGCAAACGTGGAAGGCGGCTGGGAGTGCTGTTGCGCTTGCCGTGAAGTTCCGGGAAGCGGGCCATATCGTCGAAGTGATGGATTCGCTGGGCAATGTGCTCAACCCTGAGCGTTTCAGGGGTACCCTTTTCGGGAAGCGAGGCGAGTGCAGCAACGATCGATGTTCTTCGATGTGATGTTCGCCGCCAGCGTGCCAACCGGAGCGCGGAACAACGAG
>Ga0160427_10001918_pt1 | contig 12692 bp, 12 predicted proteins | sample SolpanmetagenomL_FD_108194 | JGI IMG/M metagenome (GOLD analysis project Ga0160427, IMG submission 108194) | Solar panel surface microbial communities from Lawrence Berkeley National Laboratory, California, USA - L | ecosystem: Engineered > Built environment > Solar panel > Unclassified ...
AAGGCGTAGACGTTGAGGATATTGAGGGTTGTCATTTGCATGTGCACTTTTATCCACCACTGTTGAGAAGCGCAACAGTAAGGAAGTTTTTGGTTGGGTGAGTTTTTAACCCTCTTTTTCGGATTCCATGTGTCCTTTGATGGTTTGGCTGACAATGAATCCTGCCACAGATACGAATTATTAGCGGAACCACAAAGGGATATTACACCTGAGCAAGCAGCGGCCAAGCTCAGAGCTGTAAGCCCGACTTTGTATCGCAAGAAACTGGTCACCAATGGTGCTGAGACAGACACAAAGAGCAGTAGCAACTGTAATGTTATTTGATTGACAATACTTGAAGCTCTAAATTAGTGATTGGTACTCTATATTTCTTTACATTCATTATAGACATCTTGTTGTTGCGTCTGTTGATTTTGATACCTCATCGCGATAGAATGTATACCAACATAATAATTTAACTTTTCTGAGATAGTTCCGTTTTCATAAAACCTGCTCCTGAAAAATGCTGATGTGTATGTGAAATTGAAAATCTGTCGTCTTCTAGCTTTTGTGATGTTTCGATATGACTGTTTAACTATACGTAGGCGCCTCTTTGCATATAAAACCATATTAGACTGGACGACGCGACTGCAACTGGAAAATATAGTCCTTCGCCCTTAAAACTGTAATTGAATTAGTTTCCTTGCCTGATAACCTTAAAGTTGCAATTGAGTACTTTGAACATACCTAGCAGTCTTGAATACAAGCAATTCACTCATAAAATGTCCAAAGGCAACAGCATAGGTCCAAAAGCACAAGTCGTAGATTGCTGGATTCGACAAATTAAACGCGCCGTACATTCTTATGATGGCAGTAAGAAATGTCCATGTTCCAAAAGTTCGTGATGAGAGGCCCGTGACTGTATTTTGGTAGATGTCATGAAATGATTAGTATGATGACATGCTTTTAATTACTGATGACAATGTATGGCAAGAATCCCTCACCTTGGTCAGGTTGAGCAGAGTATATCCTCTTGTTAAAATATAGTGTGGTGTATGTTTGAATGGAATTTCCCATAGCTACGATGCTGACCTGTAGATTGTCAACACCACCATGTTAGATCGATAAATTCAATTCTAGCTGAGGTTCATGTACATACCAGAAATAACCATTTGGGAAGAAGACCTTCGTCCATTGGAAGATAATTCCAGATAGCAGACATTGCGATGTATGATAGACCCGACGTCCCGAGGTTTTTTGTTGTAGGTGTAGATGGCAGTTCAGTCTTGAAACCTGCGACAGAAGAGATGTTTGTTGCTGTTGTTTACTTGCTTGCTTAAAAGAAAGGTACGAAGCTGTGGGGCCTATGTTTTGACCCCAGGATGATGTTATAGTATATCCTGGGGTTGGTGCCGCGGTGTTTTCTATGCTCGGGGATGCGACTCCGAAGAGTCAAGGGGTTTTTGTGCACAAAAGCTTCCTTGGTGGGAGGGCATCAAAAGCAAGTGAATTGGATCGATGGATTGACCACGAACATCATAACTCAGTCAATTCGAAGCTTCATCAGCTCTAAACAGCACAATACAATACAACAACTCGTCGCATATCATACACCCTACACTATCAACTGTCCAATTGCGATATCCTTCAATTGATGGCTGAGAGATAATCCATGGCATCGTATTGATTATTACACAACAGAATCCATTGCGCAAGTCGCTCGTTCACTAAACAAATATGACTTCATCCTCAGCTAGAAACCCATATGACCATTATATGTCACCTTCTGTCGATCCAGACATCATTGACCCAGATGATCGTACGTTCCTAAATCATACATACAAAGAGGGGCCTCGAAATTTGAACTCAACTCAAATTCAAAAGTTGGCTAACATAATTCTTATCAAACAGTCGAAATAGATGAACTTGATGATCCACTCGAAGACACACGTCAACAAGACACCGCACCTCTCACTGGAGCTGCCGAACGAGCCGCCAACTCAGTCCCTGGAGAGGATCGTCGCGCGAATACAAACACATTAGACGAATCAGTATGGGAGACTCTGTCGCGGGATATCTTTGCTGTATGGGAGAAGATGAAGCAAGTTCTTTGGCCGAAATTCACATGGAAAAAGTGGCCGGACGCAGAGACTGTTCTCAGTAATAATCAGAGTGGTGGAATTAGAGAATGGGATCTATGGTATGTATTGTGTTGGACCTTTGCAGGTGAGGAAACTAGAATGTGATCTGACTTTATGATTTTAGGGGTCCACTATTAGCAGCCTTGCTACTATCTTTGCTACTATCGATATCAGCGTCGGATAAACAGACAACCACTGTTTTCTCGGGTGTTTTTGCGATTGTATGGCTGGGGGAAGCTTTGGTCACACTACAAATCCGCCTTCTAGGTGGAAATATGTAAGCAATCATCACCTTTTGCTGCTCAATTTATGCTAATAATTATTGCTTTTCTTACGTCAAGCTCCTTCTTCCAATCAATATGTGTTATTGGCTACACTCTCTTCCCCCTAGTGATAGCAGCACTTCTTTCAGCAGTAAATCTTTACATGATTGTTCGAATACCGGTATACATTGTGCTATTTTTGTGGAGTCTTGCAGCAGGTGTAAGCATTCTAGGAGGAAGTGGTGTTTTGTTAAATCGGGTAGCGTTGGCTGTTTTCCCTTTGGGGCTGTTCTACTTCTTGCTCATCTGCTTGTGCTTGATAAGTTAGATTGGAGGGTTATGTTTTGGTGATTGTGCTCTCCATTTTATGATGTTGATATAGAATCAAGGAATAAAAGGCTTGTAAACGGCCATATGACTAAATAATCTGGTAAGGATTATCATGACATTATTAAATCTCTTATCCAATCGTAGGTGAAATAAATTCCTCTGAGTGCTCAGAAGTCAATTTTGGAGATGGTTGAATGAAGCTTCCGAGTTATGCACTAATGAATGCATGGTATCGAGATTGCTCTTTCAGGCTAGAGCTCCATCTGCTGTAATCTTTCGTATCTTGATGTTATGTCATGTCTCTCATCCAGCATCCAAACCATTCATCATAGAATACAAGATTGCGACACGATACACAATAACATACATCCATAGATCTGCAGTGGCATCCATACTCACAGCTAATGTTCGACCGAGAGTGACACAATGGCTCTGCTCTCTTTCCGAGTCTCCACAATCAGACATCTTTTCAGAACTTTGAAAGCATAGGGACAAACGAGCTGCGGGATTCATCATGCAAGTCTTGATTCAGTGCTGCATCGTAAAGCTTACTGACGCTCAACTTCGGTCATAACAGGTTCGAGAAGTCACTATACGACCTCATCCGAGGCCTACGGGCTCACAAAGGCAACGAGCGAGCCTACATTCAACAAAGTTTGCAAGAATGTCGGACAGAAGCCAAGTCACAGGACATGGGTAAACACAATCGAAATTCAGGCAGTTTTGTTCAAGAGCATAAACAATTTGCTGACCCGTTTCCAATACTTTTTGGATCATTTCAACACTAGTTAGACATCAAAACCGCTGCGATACTCAAGCTCATATACCTCGAAATGTTTGGCAATCCAATGACATGGGCTAGTTTTCATGTGCTGGAAGTCATGTCATCACCAAAATTTGTTCAAAAACGAGTTGGATATCTGGCAGCTGTTCAGAGTTTCAGGCTTGATACAGATGTGTTGATGCTGGCCACAAACCTCTTGAAGAAAGTATGTTAGTTCATTTAAATCACTATAAAGATGGCTAATGAGTACGTACAACAGGACCTAGCATCCCCTAATCCTTTCGAGCTCTCCTTGGCAATCAACGGTCTTGCGCACATAGTGTCACCATCGCTTGCACGAGATCTCACACCAGATCTTATTGCCAAAATGAATCACTCCAATCCATATGTCCGAAAAAAAGCAGTCTTGGTCATGTACAAGATATTTCTACAGTTCCCAGAGGCACTACGCACAAGTTTTGCTCGGCTCCGGGAGCGTCTGGAGGACACTGATGAATGTGTGTGACTGAATGGCTTGCTTTGATGCATTAGAGAGCTGACGATGAGATAGCTGTGGTCTCGGCGACTGTAAATGTTGTCTGTGAGCTAACTCGAAAGAATCCCAAAAATTATCTACCGCTGGCCCCCCAGCTTTTCAAGTTGTTGACAAGCTCGAGTAACAACTGGATGACAATAAAGATTATCAAATTAGTCAGTGTAGATGGCCGTCACCATGGTTCTAGACTAACATATAACAGTTTGCAACCTTAACGCCTTTAGAACCTCGACTCATGAAGAAACTCATTCCTCCTATCACCAACATCATCAAGACAACACCGGCTATGTCATTGCTATATGAGTGCATAAATGGTTTGATTTCTGGTGGATTGTTGTCACAGGTGTCAGGCACGTCAGAAGGCGAAGATTTGGCAGTGTTGTGTGTAAACAAGTTGCGCGGGTTTCTTATAGAGGGGGACAGCAATTTGAAATATGTCGGCCTGCTAGCTCTTACAAAGCTTGTCAAGACCCATGCTCATCTTGTACAACAAGAGAAAGATGTCATACTTGAATGTGTAGACGATCCGGACGTCAGCATCAGATTCAGAGCTTTAGAGCTCATCGTTGGCATGGTGGACGTAGATACAATACAAGCTATAGTCGGAAGATTGATCAAACAGTTAAGGCCACCTACGGTTCAGGAGCTCGAGGAGATGGAACGAGATAAAGACGATGATTTAGAAGATCCAGAAGAGGAGTTGACTACTAGTCCACGAAAATCTACATCGAATCTGGTTATACACCTGCCAGAAGACTATAAGGAAAGCGTGATCCGAAGGATACTTGAAATGTGTTCCAAAGACACTTATGTCAACATGCCAGAATTTGAATGGTATATTGACATCTTGATGCAACTCATCCGTTTTTGTCCAGGTAATTCAGTCGCGACCAACGGTGTCAGTAACGGATATGAGCAAGATGGTGAAGACCTTGACGAACCAAGAAGCTTGAATGTAGATCTTGGCGAAGCAATAGGAAAGGAGTTAAGAAACGTAGCGGTGCGGGTTCGTAGCGTACGTAGAGAAACGACGGAAGCAGCAGAATTGCTTGTTGGCAGAAATTCGAGTATGTTTCCAGTAGTAGGTGGTGGGGGTCAGAGAGTATTATTGGCAGCTGGATGGATTGTTGGTGAATTCGCAGAGTAAGTGAAACTTTTACTGAATCGAAGTTCCCAAGAGCTAAGTGGATACCGCAGATTCCTGAGCAACCCATATGAATCCCTGAACTCTTTGTTACAAGTTTCCAATTTGGAATTGCAACCAGATATTCTTGCTACATATGTCCAAGCAATAGGCAAGGTATATTCAAGCTTAACATCTAATGCTTCTATTCAATGGACGGAATCGAGGAAATCGACCGTCATACTACAGACAGAGCGTATCATCACGTTCTTGGAGCCTCTAGCATCTTCTCCATACCTTGAAGTTCAAGAACGAGCAGTCGAGTTCTTGGAGCTGTTCCGTTTAGCGAAAGAAGCTATAATCCAACAGCCTGTCCCAGATTATACAACCAATACCCAGCAGGACACCACATTTGAGCCACCGTTGATACTTACACAAGCTATACCTTCATTATTTCGAGGATTCGAATTGAATCCAGTAGCCCCTAAAGCACAAAAGAAAGTCCCATTGCCTCCAACTCTTGACCTTGACACTCCTATAAATTCAAACATATCACTTCTCTTATCATCAGCGGATTTTGACACCACAACTAGTGGGAAGGCAGATGAGGAATTTGAAAGATTTTACTATCAAAAACCCGTTCCAGTACAAGAAGCCGCGTCAAACAGAATAGATCGAGCTGCATCAGGTTCTTCCGTGGGTGGTGGGTCCTACCAAAGCGGGGAAGGTGCCTATCTAGACCCCGAAACGCTGGCTCGACGCAAGGCAGAACGCAAGGACAAAAACAAAGATGACCCATTTTACATCGGAGGTGGATCTGACACGAACAGCGGTCGAAATACACCAAACCCCCTTGGAAATGAGACAATAGATATAGATAGTATACCTATCATGAAGCTAGACCTTGGCGGTGATGGCCTCGAGTTAAGCAAAGGTTCAATTAAGACATCACAAAAACGAGAGAGGAAAAAGGTGGAGATTGTGGGTGACGAGAAGGGCGAGGATTTAGTGGGCTCTGACAAGTCGGATAGAGAATCTCCCACTATATCCAAACTAAAGGCAAAGAAGAAGCAGAGAGCTAAAGGCATAGGTTTATTGAGCGAGGATGCTAGTAAATTGGTCGGCTTTTCCATAGAAGGCGGTTCAGATGATGACGATGATACCACTGGTGATCAGGAGAGTGTTAAGAAAGCAAGGGCGGAGGTTGATAGACTAAGAGGAGAGATGCAAAGGGCAGCAGAAGGCATACGAACACAAAGTCTACAAAAGGAACAGATAGATTCATCAGTGGTCAAGAAGAAAAAGAAGAAGGTTAAGAGTGCTGAAGGCGAAGCCAATGAGGGAGAGAGTGTGAAAAAGAAGAAGAAGAAGAAGAAGGACGGGGAGATGGATGGTAGTGGAGAGAAACAGAAGAAAGCCAAGAAGAACAAGGAATCAACGGCCGTCGTCAGTGGTGACACAAATGCGGCGGGTGAAACAACATGAAATAGTACTTTTTATGCTAGGTGATAACTGAAACTTCTACTTGTATCTGTGTCAAAGTCGGGTTTTCATGTGACTCATCAAGGAATTGACTACATATAAGGGAGACAAATATTAGTCAAGTCTTGAACGTGATAAAATGAAAATACGAGCTGGTTGAAATGAATGTCCCTATGCCAAATTCGTTCGATGAGAGGAGACCATTTAGGCATCACAAATCTACATGAAGATATTGTAACGGTTTCAATACTTGAACAGCGGTAAAGACAGTTGTAAAAGCGGCTGGACCTGTTACGCTTCGAAGTTGAAACGTAAAGTGACGATACCTGATATGAGCTTTGTGCAAATTATCTGCATTACAGTCATAAATCAACACTATCATCATTATTAAAACATCATTCTCCTTTGTCGCATGCATGCAAGCAAGCAACAAATACAAAGAATAGCTTATCCACTTAGATGGATGATAAACAAACAAAGATCAAACAAACTCGTGCAGTTTAAAAAAACAAAAACAAAAAAAAAGAGAATAAGAAAAATCCCTACTAACTAAAAAGAGAAATAAATCGCGCAACCGCTCGAATTAAGAACCTTGATAGTAGATGAACGAACGAACGAATGCCTTAAGCCTTATCGATTCCACAACTTCACTTCCTCCTTATGCTTCACATTCCAGCTCATGGATTGAGCCAGTTTGAGACTATTTCAGACAGTTTCATGGGTCAGTTAGTTCTATGTCCAATACTCACTCACTCGAAAGGACTTTTGAAAGGTGCCATTTGTCTGGTATGCTCGGAACTAACTTTATTCTGCTTCTGCCAGGACGCTCACATAGCCCATAGTTCTGATTCTGATCTTGACAACAAAAACCCAGAACCACCGTTGAATCAACGTCCGTCTCATAGCTAGAAGCAGCTTTATTGTACGATTACAACAAAACCAAAAAGACAAGAAAACGATTCCGCGCCATGGAAAACAACCGCTCCTCAGCTACCAGACCGCCGGTGTCCAGTTCTTCTCTCTTCTCACAGACGAAGCAAATCTCTCAAAATCAGCAGCAACAATCACGTTCGGCCGATGGTTCATTAAGACAAGCGAGTCGATCCGACACTTTGACGAAGCAAAATGACACCAATGATACGTCTGGATCGAAAAATGTCAAATCTCGAGGAAGTGGTCAATCAGAGTCTGAGGCCCAAGCCTCGACAAGCAAGATTGCAGAACAAGCGAAATCATCGAATAAAGAGGATAGTGAAACAACGAAATCAAAGGCACCAATGTTTGATCCCAAAGACGATGTGAGTGGAACGATAAACGTTTTTGAACAAGAATAGCTGTGTCTAAACTTTAATGTCATGCAGCTCATCAATGATTTACAATCAGATTTAACCAAGATACAAGAATGTGTCACTTGTGGAGTTTGTCAAGGACTGTTCTTTGAGCCTTATTCTCTGGGTTGTGGTCACGTTTTCTGCTATACAGTAAGTAAACGGCGTCACAATACATCATTTTATGATGCATATAGATTAATGCGACTTTTGGAATCAATTTAGTGTCTATCGGGATGGTTGAAGCAGAAGAAGACCTGCCCAGAATGCCGAGTCAAAGTCAAAGCACAACCTGCTCCAGCTTATTTAGTATATACCACAAGGCTCTAAGCAAAGAACATGACTGACCTCTATGCAGATACGTGATATGATAGAAATATTTGTCACTCGAGCTGAGCTACAATCACCACATGGCGAGGATACTCAAGAGTTACGAAAACAGCAAGCCGACGCACTCAAAGCGGTGGAGACAGACAAGCAGAGCCATAAATTATTTAATGGAATATTCAGCAAAAAGTCTCGAGCGAAGCCGGTCTGCGATCCTACGGATCATGTGTATCGCTGCCCAGACTGCCTGTACGAGATCGAAGATAATAGATGTACGAATTGTGGTCAACGATTTCGCGCTTCAGATCTGCATAGTGATATGAGCTCGAACAGCGATAGCGAAACTGGATCAGATGACGAAAGTGATAGTAACTATGGATTAGACGAAGATGAAGAGATGGAGGAGGATTTCTTGGATCGCTTGGAGCAAGAGGATGACGACTATAGACGACACCTTCAACGGTCTTGGGCGGCCAACGCTGGGGACATAAGAAGAGCACTTGAGAATGGAAATGTTGATGCAGTCCAGCAAAGAGCCTTTGAAATCCTTACATCAGCACCTCGGCACCAATCTAGATTCACTGCAGTTGGTGCTGAGAGTTCTCGAAATAGATCCCACCATCACCATCATCATGATCATCACGACGAAGATGATTGGGACGACGAAGAAGACGATAGCGAAGAGGAAGAAGAGGAAGATGAGTCAGACAGTGACCTCAGTGGATTCATAGAGCACGATACTCCAGAACATCGCCGTTCACGACCTCATCGATTGAATAGTCGCCCTATCTCGATTTCACCTGACCCCGAGTCTCATACATCAGCAATTAGGCGAAATAGAAGAGCCATTGTATCGGACGATGATGACGACGACGATGACGATGCGTCTTCTGTTTCGGACATCCATCCTCGAAGTGGTCGTGGTGACAGAAGTTTCCACTTGTCTAATGGAGGACGTCGCCCCATCGTCATAAGTTCTGATAACGAGGATGAGGAAGCAGAAGGTTTGATTCGGGACAATGATGGATATGCAGAGCTGGATCATGATACGACGGAGAATGATGACGATGACGATTACGGCGGTGTTAGCGGGAGTGATGTAGGCTACAGGAACACACGATCATTGTCTGTGCAGTCAGCAAGTACGATCAACGGAAGCAACACACCACAACAACGAACTACTGGACCAGGAGAAGGCACGTCGCGACGATCCCGGAGCGTAAAATTTTCCGTTCCTGATGATGCCGACGAAGAAGATTATGAGAGTGATGGTGGGAGGGACAATGAAGGTGACCTGGATATGGATAGATATTCTGCTGGCGGCTCGAATCTTGGCTCAGCCAGCCCCGACGCAAGACGGTCTCGTGTCCAAGGGTCGAACAATAGCCGCTTCCAAGAAGACACACAGATCGATGTCGATGATGATGATGAGTCGGAAGATTCTCTACCAGTACAACGGAGGAGAAGATACGGTGCGGTGTCCTCCTCCAACATTCGCGGCAACTCTGGCAACAACACCTCTGTTAGACAAAGTCAGAGGTCAAATCATACGAACACTAACTTAAGGGTCAACTCGAGGCGAGTTATACCTTCCGTCAGACGAGCACTTACAGATCATAGTCGGAGACGCGAACAGCAGCAGTTTGATGAGCTTGGAAGGTCGAATGGCGAACCCGGGAATGGTGCTGCCAGAACTTCAACTGAGCCATCCTCTGCTCGACGTGATTTGGAACAGCTGAATGAGCCTATCGTGATTGATAGCAGCCCAATGGTTACAACAAGAAGGACTCAAAATCAGGTTCCACCCCTGATGGGAGCGGGAACAAGATTAAGCAGCACAACCTCTCCTCTTCCATCTCCACCATCTGCAACCATATCTAGCTTTACTTCTAATCCGAGTCCATTCGAGATGGAACGTGCTGCATCGAATACACCATCAAGATCATCCTCACATCAACCCACATCTCCCGAACAACAGCCTACAACTGCGGAGACACCTTCATCACGAGAAGCTCGAACCCAACAATCAAGAGATGGCAATTGTACTGGGAGTATGAGACGTCGTAGCAATATTGCTTTGCGTGAGCAGCAGCCTCACAATCGTCAAAGAGATGCCATTTCGCGAAGGACAGATGCCTCTCGTGCATCAAATACAACCTCCAGTACTAGGACTGATGAGGAACGACAGCGCCTCGGACGGCAACTCATGCTCGAGCGGCAACAAGTGCTTGCAAATCGTGCTTCCACCAGTGGTATAACTCGCGCGCAAACAAGTGACTTAACAACGATGAATCATAGACCTACTCGCAGTTCATCAATGAATCCAGCTTCCAGTGTTACTAATAATGCATCTACAGCTGGAGGAAGATTGCAAGATATACAATCACAACATGAACTTTCTCTTCAGCGTCGGCTTGATAACCGTCGTACCAATTCGGATTCTATTGTACCACAGGTTAACAGATCTACAAGTAGAGATTCTGCTACACCAGTCCCAGCTACAGCCACTGCTCAGGAGACAACGCCACAGCCGGAGACTATTCCAGGAGTAAGGAGAACTGATACGGCTGGTTCTTTAGGTACGAGGAGGAGGGCTGCCATTGGTATAGGATCGGGCCCTGGGAGAGGAGGTCCGTTACTAGTAATAGGCGATGAAGACGAGCTGTAAACTCTAGACCGAATGTGGAAAGGATGTTTAAAAAGATATATACTGGAACTCAGAACATGAAAGTTTTGCATATCCTTTTGAATGTTTGTTGTTGTTTTTGGTCTGTTTTTGTTGACTGTTTTTCTGTCTATTGTGGGGTTTCAGGAGCATTGTTATGAGTTTTATGAACCTTTACGACAATATTTTGACACGAGTAATAAATTTTCTCATGAAGCACTGGCTATTGACGCCTTGGTTATTTATGACTTGTACACACGTCTAGGACGATTTGACAGACACTGTGAGGTACTAAACACATATACATTCTATGCGTGTAAATAAAAGCTGAATAAAACAAATCCATCTTCAAACAGTAAGAGAAACAAACTTGACCTTCAGATTAAGCTTATAAGGTGATAAACTTGTGTGAATTTTATAAGATCTCGAGATTATCATCTTATATCGGCCGAGCTGTCGCAACATCCAACCTTCCACATCTTCCGCAATGCAATGAATTGACTTGACCACTTTAACTACCAGCTAAACAACCAAACAAACAACTGCTCTCCAATCCAAGAACAACAGATATGCACAACCGCTTCACCACTCGTCACGAAACACTCTTCAACATCAACCTTCATCCAATATTTAAATACAGGAAATAAATATTCCACCCAAAACCAAAAACATTGAATCGTCGCCCAGTCATTCAATCAGTCAGTCAATGCGACGATCAACCTGAAAATTGGTCAAAAACACACATGCCCATCTGTATCGAATGTAAATATCCAGTACCAGTGCTCTACACCACCTCTCACACAACCGCCGCCTACGACCGCAACAGTGGTAGTGGTGTCCGACTCACGCAATGTCCACGTTGCAAGCGCTTTGCAGATAAATACGTCGAGCATGATTTCGTCGTGCTGTTTATCGATCTTGTGTTGATCAAGCCACAGGTAACAAGAATCTTTTATCCTTATATATGTTGAGGTATATAGATAAATAGAATATACACAATATAAGTCACATCAAAGCAAAAACATCATTTTTTCTTGAAATTTCGTCCTCGCTCTGAAGAAAGACTTGATACTTCGTGTTTAGTTTATCTTTTTGGAGTATAAGGCTAATTTCTATGTGCGCGACAAATAGGTCTACCGACATTTACTTTTTAATAGATTAGGTGGTGATGGAAAAGATGGACTCGATGTATGTGACCATAGTTCATGTTGACTTTTCGTTTATTCAAGTGCTGTTTACACGCCCATCTAAAAGAGACTTTCTTTTTTTTTCTTTTTTGCAGAATTCAAGAATGCAAGAGGAGGGAAAAGAGAAGATCAAAACCTGAAAGAGAAAAAACGACGATAAGGTTGAGCATGTTGAACAATGATTACAAGAGGTCGTGGTGATTTGAGGGGGAAAAAAGAACAGGAGCTTACACATCGTAACGACAAGTTATAGCGATCTATCAAACGACTGGGCGTCTTGCTTCTTCTCTTTGATGTCTACCTTACCTGGGCTCGTATCGAGAAGGAAGATCCTAGCCCTTCGTCGACAAGTGCCTTGGGCATGCTTACACAGCAACCCATCGTGATACAATACCTGTTCTTTCGTACGTCTCTCCTACCAAGAAAAAAGTCTCTTTTCTTTTGCTCGGCTCCCCTGGATACTAAGTATATGGGGAAATAAAAGAAGGAAGCATCTGCTAACCCCGGAGGATGTACATATATCATCTTTATTCAAAAAATAGTCCTAC
>Ga0160427_10001919_pt1 | contig 12692 bp, 9 predicted proteins | sample SolpanmetagenomL_FD_108194 | JGI IMG/M metagenome (GOLD analysis project Ga0160427, IMG submission 108194) | Solar panel surface microbial communities from Lawrence Berkeley National Laboratory, California, USA - L | ecosystem: Engineered > Built environment > Solar panel > Unclassified ...
ATTGTTAGCCCTTCAGCTTCCTCTCTTTCTGCTAGTGTGCAGTGCTGGTGCCCAACATCGCTTGGAAGAAAGAAAATAGGGAGTAAACATGGAATTGTGATATTAAACGCGGAATGCTCAAGATGTGGAATCAGATGATACATCCGTCTGAATGGGAATTTTCAGCCTTCGAATCATTAAATTTTTCCTGAAAGGCGGGGTCTTTTCAGAACTTGCTCTTATCTTGTTCCTTATCCACAGCGAACAGGAAATATCCCTACCTAGAACGAGATGGAAACTGTGAGAGTTGCAGTTTGCCAGCTATATCCGTAGCCAAGAAGAAACCCATACCTGGACTTTCAAATACCAAGTCCCACCCTTCCAGATTCAAACACTATTCGGAAGTCCGGGTTTTTGTGTCTTGGAATGTGCAAAAATTCTGTAACCGAGCCATATTGCATGGCTCCTCTTCGACTTAGTTCGCAAACCTCTTGGCGTGAGGTGGGAATCATGTTCATGAGAGTGATAAACGTAATTGATATCCTTTTCCAGTTTGTAAATATATCCCGAAGTGGTGTTGATGCCGCAGTCCTCCGAATATTCGACTCGAGGTCACTTGAAGCCATTGTTTAACATCTCTGTGCTCCGTTGTACAATGTTATAAACTAAAATTGCCAGGTCCTGAGGTAACCTCTCAAATACAGCATATCGCAATGAATAAACGTCGGTAACGTTGAACATTGTGAATGGACGGCTGGCTTATTCCAGCAGCAGTTGATCTTCAACAAAGTCTGTTCTTCGACATTTCTGTCCTTAGCGTCGATGGGCTATAGCTACATGCCTCCATTTCGGGCACTTCAATCAGGGAGCGATGTTCAATTCCTGCTGCTTCATATCAATAAACGCAAAAATTGCGAGCAACACTATCAGCACTACTGACCTAGTATCACTTCTGGTTTAGTTTGTAAAAACAATTTAAGGCTAAGGAAAGTGTGATTCGCATCTCCCTCTATGACATATTGGGTCAAAAGTTGTGTCAATCCTGACATGAGCCTTCCTGGAAATTTGTACCACCTGTCAACTAACGCATGGTCAGAAATTCCAGGGATGAGCTGAGGTACAATTGCAAAAAGAAGGTCATGAAAATCATGTTACTTTTGAACACTAAAGTACGCATAACGCAAGCATGTCAATCCTTAGATGACGTTAGAGTCACAACATATATGTATATGTAGGCCTTGCGAGACGAAAGAATTAAGGCCTACATATATACAGTAGTGTAGTCCTAGTATCTTTTTTATTTTATTTTTTCCTTTCGAGGGCTTGAGCTTGGCCCGTGCTGAATGTCAACGCTAGCGTACTTTTGGTTTGACACAAGTTTAGGCACAACATCGGACGAAATGTATAGTGTGTTCGTATTTCAGCCCTCAAAAAGGTCAGATGATTGTGAAAGCAGACTTTCAGAAAATTGGACATGATTTGTGCCCAACTCTCATATTTACACATCTTCGGCCAGACACTTCATTCGTTGCTTCAACTATGAAATTGGTATCGGCGCTTCGCACTGGAATTCTAAATTGCCGGCTGCCGTGATTACAGAGTGATCAATTACAAAAAGATGTGTATCTCTGCAGATCTAACCATAGTGAAAGCCCAGTACAATGATTTGACCATGGCCAGCTGCAGGATAGCACTATACGAGGCTATACTATATCTACCAGTATATACATATCAATCATCTACAGAAAATACAACTAAATCCCCATAACTTGATTATGATTATGCTCGATCTGAAAACATGATTGACATCTAAGATTCGTAAAAAATCGTTTGGATTATAATTTTAAGGACAAGTATAATTAAGATAACTAAAAACGACTCAAAAAACACAACCCTATATACAAATGATAAAACAGTTCCACGCTCTGCTCATATCATATTATGTGCGAAACAATTGTATATTATCTTCTAAACTTTTCGTAATTCTGATTATGCAAACGCCCTTTGAACCAATGTTCATAACCCAACAAAAATCTAAGCCTTATGGATGGTGACAGGAACACAGTCCTTAGTAGAAGGTGCAGCAGTACCAAACTCCCAATTTATACCGAATTTCGGGCCGTAAGAAGTCAATGATGTGCATCCGAACCATCTGCTTTCACCATCAAGCAACAATTTTCCAGATTTGTCGAAACTAAAGTTTGTGTTTTCATACACAACACTCAACCACAACTGTGCAACATTGCTTGTTGGATCAATTGCAAGCCCTCCTCGGAAAGGGATTTGAGGATAGTACACGTTGTAATAGAGGGCACCGTACTTGGTGCCGTCCTGACCAACGTAGCCGCTTTCAGTTCCGTTGAGGTAGAAGTGCTTATCTGGTGAACCGGCTGGTACGGCGAGATCAATAGCAGCACCAATGTGGATACCAGAGATGTATTTGTCGTTATAAGTGGAGTTTGACGATTGCATCTTGAGAGCGAATGGGCCAACAGGCTTGAATGGACCTGAAGCTTCAGTGGTGGCAGAAACGATGCCGGCAGCGGCAAGGACTGAAAGAATGGCTGTAGTGAACTGCATATTGGATGCTTTTTTTAATTGTGTTTTTGGAAATGATAGAGGCGGTGAAAGAATGTGAATAATGAGATTTTTATACTCTAAAACTGTTTGCTATTGTTCTTCTTGTTGATGCTGATGATATTTCTTCATAATTGTGAAGAAAATGCCATGTTTATATTGACAAAAATGTCAATGGATTAATTGCTTGTAATTGTGCCTGAAGTATACAAGTTTCATAGAACTATCGCGAAGTCCATACCATGCCTTACGCTGGTTACATTGCTGCGGCCATACGTACTAGCCAAGAGTATCATAAAACTTCCAAGCGAGGTGCCTCTTTCGAGAAGCTTGTAATTCTCACCATGCCTTTAGTGGTAACTTCAGCATGGGTTTAGTCTGCTTGACTCTAAATATAACCCAACTTTCATCATGGATTACATCTGAATCATGGAAGAAGGTTCGGTTGAGCTAAAATACTTAATAATATTATTCTCGTGTTCACTAGCCCTAAAAGCGGAGGAGGACATGCTGATGTCGTGATGTCTTTGTAACCGAGCTTTGTGCAGAGTGATTAATCCTAGCTGACCAGCTATATACGAAGTAGGTAAGAATTCAATTTTGAAAATATCGTGACACCTGCCTGCAACAGGCAATAGTTTGGTGACATGAACCTGTAAGTGAGATACGCAACAAGAACGACGACATGCGACTCAATTGAAATGAACCGGATAATCTGGGATAGAAGGTTCGCCTCTTAGTAACATCGTATCACCCGTCATGTCTGACATCAATAATAGATGTGCCTTCTAAGTTATTCTTCTGACCAAGAGCAAACAGTTGATCTTGTAAGCTGACACTGAAAGACGGTAGATCATATTGAAAATTGCAGTGTAAAGCTTCAACACGATAGATAATGACGATGCATATGGCACAACATTGAATAAATTCTCTAGCCAGTTGTATCACTGTTGGCCGGTTATCTCAACCGATCTTGTCTTGGCTTTGCGTTACATGTAACGTCATGGTAAGCAAACTGCTTGTATCATAGCTATAGGATCATTGCGATGTCGATCGTGAATGAATATCATTTTGTATACTAAAATATTAGTAAGCTTTGGTTTCCAAGGATCGCGACCTTGGTCATATTTGCTTTGCAGTACATATACAACAGATAATGGCAATATGCACACTTATAGAATGAGTACTTGAGTGCTTGTTTCTACAGTAGTGAGGTTTCTTGATCCGTAGATACTAAAGTATGCGGTACCATTGCATTGTATCTCGAGATTATCGTTTAAATTCTTTTTGATCTCAACGAAGAGAATTGTTCAATGCGAGCCGTAGCTTGAGCTTGGAACTTTCACTATCAATAATGCTGTCCACGATCTTTTTACATCGTCCCGCCACCTGAATGACTGACAGAAATAACATGTTCTGAACAACCTAATATAAAGAGGATATTTATGATACACAGTCTGAGACATCATAATATTAATTGTTCAACTTTATGAACGAAAACAAGACCAATCGCGCGACTTTGCTGAGTATAACAATCAAAACATTATATACATAATTCGTTTCAAAAAATAGTTGCATGACGACCGGTCGACCTCAATAGCAGAGTGAGGTAAAAACAAAAAAGACAAATGAACAAGGAAGAATATACCGAGTTGGCAATCATTACAGTTTGGCTCCTGCCCTCCTTCTCTTCTCCCTTTCCTTATCTCTCAACATCCTACGCAAGATCTTGCCACTAGCATTTTTGGGGATGACATCAGTGAATTCAACACCACCTTGAAGGCGCTTGTAGTGAGCTTTATGATCAGCAACCCATTTTTTGAGCTCATCCTCAACTTCTGTGCTAGGTTTGATGCCATGGTTAAGGACAACGAACGCCTTGGGGTACTCTCCGGCTGCTTCGTCGTCTACTGGTATAACGGCACAATCAGCAACCTTTGGGTGTTTGATGATGTGGCCTTCCAATTCTGCGGGTGCGACTTGATGTCCTGCAATTACATAAATTAGTTATCGTTCTATCTTCTAGATAGAGTGGTCAACTTACCCTTGACTTTAACAAGATCCTTTAGCCTATCGACAACGAACAAATGATAATTGCCAGCTTTGGATTTTTTAATCATCGCTTCGTCTCCAGACAGCAGCCATCCATCTATGAAAGTTTCTTTTGTTGCTTTGGGATTACCCAAATACCCTAGAGTAACATTGTCGCCCTTGATCTGGAGTTCACCACGTTCTCCTTCTTCAAGCACCTTTCCATCAGGCGCCACGATACGACACTCTATGTTTGGAAGGATAACACCGGATGAACCTTGCCATATATCATGTGTAGACGTGTTCGCGACGACGGTTGAACACTCGGTCATCCCATAACCTTGCAATATTTCTACGTTGTTGATATATTAGCATATGACCGATTGATTTCAAAGAGTGAATTTAATTGGCTTACTTGTATGTGGAAAAAGCTCTGATACTTCGTTACCAAGTTCCTCAGTCATGGGGGCCGCTCCAGTCATGATGTATTTCACGGACGAGAAGTCGTATTTATCCACAACAGCCTTGTTCTTTGCAAGAGCTATAACGATAGGAGGTACCAGGAAGATGTACTCCATCTGAAATCGGGCGATGGCTTTCAATAGCATATTTAGTTCAAACTTTGGCAGCAGGATGACTGAATTGCCTGCATAAACTTCTTCGTGTGTGACGAGAACGAGACAGTAGATGTGCGATTGAGGTAATAATCCTAGTACGTTTGTTTTATCTTGATGACGGAATGTTGCATATAGAAAATAGTTTTGAACAATGTTTGTCATGACGTTGTGATGCGCAATCATTACACCTTTCTGCTGCTTGTTAGCCTACCATATAGTGAGATTGAATGGTGTACATACAGGTAATCCGCTGGTACCACTACTATAACATAAGAATGCAATCTTCTTCCTTGCAAAACCCTTTTCCCATTGTAACGGCTCGACAGCTGACAATTTCTTGCCATTTTCTATCAAATCATCCAGACTTTTGAATTGCTTCGCCTTGGCTTTTTGCTCTGAAGTTGATAAAATAGGCGGTGTTTTAAGAATGAAGATCTTATTCTTTGGTATTCCGACTTTTTGTGCTGCTGCGATTGCAATATCGATTAGGCTTTCACAGGTGAAGAGTATTCGACTTTTCGAGTCCTTCAGCTGATATGTTAGGTCATCTACAGGAAATACAGCATTCGCTGGTGATAGTATCCCGTTCAATCTTTGTGTCGACCATGCCAATGTCGCGTAATCCAACTAGTGCGGATGTATGTCAGTATTCAGTGGTGGCCTCTTGCAACATGTGTGTCTTTTAGGATTGAATCGTAACAGTGTTGTCATGTTGTATGGTATTGTTTTAAATACCACGGTTGAAACATATCTCGGGTACTCACACAGTTGACCGAAAATATCCCCACAACTTTCTCCATCTGATTGAAACCATCTTCTTTGCTTCCCTCATGTATGCTTTTCAGGTTTAATTCTTGCTTTAGAGCACGCGCAAGATATTCCGTCCTTTGCGACACTTCTCTCCACGTATACGAGTCGCCAGTGAGACCACAAACAAATGGCGGTCTGGATTTGTCGAGTGAGTACCGGCCGTATTTCTCATTAAGCATCAACTCGCTTATGGGGATATGATCCGGTACAGGATCCATTTTCGGAATCCATTGCGGACTCTTGAACGTCGTCATGATAAATTTGGAATGACACCTGGGAGAAAGATTTCGAGCTTTTTTGTGCAAAGAGATAAGAAGGCTGAGATTGTTCTGATTTGAAATATGAAGAATGTTGAGATTGATGTTTAGGATATCTGAATAGGTTTCGTCGTTGCTGGTGATGAGTGAGTGATATCCCGGATCACGAAAGGTATCCAAAAAGGTTTCTTTATTAAAGGACAAACATTGCAACCGCGGGCGGTTACAAATAAGCTTACATGAGAGTAGAATACCCGGATACAAAATACAGCAGATGGTTGTATGTAGTGTCCATGCACTACAGCGACATTAAATCTCATGGTGTCTTAGTAAAGAGACCCATCCGTCTAAGGTAATTTCATGCTTTCCCTCTACCAAGGAACGGCGGTCATAAGACACCCAGCAAGCCCAGATAAACTCTTGTTGGATAGAGTAGTCTGTTTATTATAAAGAACGAAGCTAGTCCATTGATTGGACCAATCACAACTCAGCAGCGTCCCTTTACCCCGATGCGCCCTCTCGTTTCTTGCAACTCAAAATGTGCTGGTTCGCATTCGCATTGCAACCAAAATATATTAATAATATACACTTACTTACTTACTTGTATATAAACACATCCACCCCCCCAAAACGTGGAGAAGCTGGGAACGAAAAAAGCTTCTCCGGCTCCGGGGTTGTGTCTCCCCATCAAGGCCGGCCGCTAGTCATGTGACCCGGCTGTTGTTGCCAGGACATGTATGCATGGAGTGAATTGTCTCGAAGCTTCGATGCCAAAAACAATCAATCGAGCAAGCAAGCAAGCAAGGAAGGAAGCTCTTCATGCAAACAAAAATAAACTTTTGACAGTTACTGCAAGAGATTTGATTATTCGTTCCTACAATTACAAACATCTTGCTCACAACAAACGCCAACAGCATACCCTCCGCCAATCAATCAGCCAAACCAGCACTAGAATTTTCCTCAAGAGCTACAGAGACGACGCCTGGCAGAATGGCCAAGAAATGTACAAACAAAGGCTGTGGAAAGACCTTTGAGAATCCTGACGAAACATGCGTGTACCACTCAGGTACACCGGTCTTTCATGAAGGACAGAAAGGTATCTCAGGAATCAAGTAGCAATCTATCCATTCCAGATATGTTTGTATGAGCTGTAAAGCTGACTTTGGTTAGGTTGGAAATGTTGTAAACCACGAGTCCTTACCTTTGACGAATTCCTCGCTATACCTCCATGCACAACTGGCAAACATTCGACAGAGGATGCAGCAACAAATGTTGCAGATCTGGGAACAGGCACTGCCAATACGTCAGGAGGAGCAGCTATGATGAAAGTAGGGGGAGAGGGTGGTAAAGAGACATACGAAAATGGCGACCAAGACAAGAGAACACGGATGCCAACAGCAGCTCCCAAGGCCGAAAAGAAGATTGAAGTAGAAAAGGTTATTGAGGAGGACGAGCCAGGCGTTACGGTTCCTCCAAACTCAAAATGCAAACGCAATTCGTGCGATGTGGTCTACGAAGGAGAACAAACGCGGCAGAGCAAATGCTTACATCATCCAGGCGCCGCCCTTTTCCATGAAGGTGAGTTTCCGTTTACTGTCAAACGACCGGATGTAAGCTAAATCTTGAGTTTGCAGGATCAAAGGGGTGGACATGCTGTAAACGTCGTGTTTTGGAGTTTTCGGAATTTCTAAAGATACCTGGCTGTACGGAGGGCAATCATTTGTTTGTTGGCTCTAATAACTCCAGCAATGATGCACAAAGTGAGGAGTTGGTAACGTGTCGGTAAGCAGACAATGTGGTAGACGACAAAATAAAATACTGACCAAAGAGGTGAAGAACCGACTTCTATCAAACATATACACATTTGAATGTATCAATATTTCAGAAGAAAATTGTCAAAGACAAGGCTATTATTGTATTCAGGCCTGAAGAGATTGATGTAGATCTACCGACTGCAGACCAGAAGCGATACAAGACTACAATACCCCTTTACGCAAAGATTGTTCCAGAGGAGTCTACTTTTAAAATCATGGGAACCAAGGCTGAGCTTACACTAAAGAAGGGTATGTTTACACGAAGTGCAATCTATTAGCCCCTCTCGTATTGACCAATTTACTCTTTAGCGGATGGTACTTCCTGGCCAACACTACGGAACGACGAAGAATCAGGCGATATAATACAGGTTGGGCGCGCTGCAATGGCCTGATCCGCATATTGACTTGGATTGCTGAGTTGGCGAGTTGGAAATGGCACTCCGAAGACCAGTCACTAAGAGTAAAGTATATCGATTAGTTTATTTCGTCGTATCGCTCCAATTCGATAATTGGGTGGATAGCGTGAATAGATTTGGTAGTTCAAGGGAGTGTGCATTGTTAAGTTGTCCTACGATTTGATGTCCTTCATTAACACAACAAAGATGGCAAATTCATGTTGTGCATATGCAATCACAAATATAGAGAATAGATAATGTTACGATCCTCCAGCTTCTGAATGCGTGACTACAGCTACGATCAATAAGTGTGGGCTCTAGTTATGTTCAGATGTTATTGCTAAAAGATTTGCGGTCTGGGAGCTCACTACTTAGCTAATCAACTGCCGAAATGCATTCCAAATTTGCAAAATGATCAAGCAAAAAATAGCATGTACACGCAAGCACACCCACAAGCTCGTATAAATGTGTATGTACAAGTAGAACTCGAAAAATAAGACTAAGTTAGTTGTCTTCGTTTGTAAGGGTTTGTAACGCACAAGCGATCGATCTATCCAACATTTTGAAGATAAGACTTCTACTCGTTGGTAACATCTGAAACCAATACGCAATCGTTATATTGTACATGCTAAGCATTCATTCAACCACGTGTACATACATATCTACGTGAGTGGAAAGGGGTGAACTGATACTCTTTAATTTTGATGATACAATAGAGCTCGTATAGAAACGGGCACTATTTTTATACATAGTATGACCCTTCTTTCCTTTCCTTTCAATTGACCTCTAAATTGTGCCATAGTGATTGCGAAAGCAAAGTCACCAGAATAAATCTGTCCGGGACCACATGCGCATGCACAATATTTAAACAGTTCAAATTTACGATATCGCATTAAATGTAGCGATGATGGATAAAAGTCTACGCGCTGATCTTGTGCATTCTGAATGGCTGCAGATGTTGTTGTCGAGGCTTGTGTCTTTATCTTAGCCTGCTCGAGACATCATATTCTGTTGCTTGAGGCTTTGCATCACGACGATGGTGATTTTTGTTTCCAATTAGCGAGTGCGACAAGCTAGAGGAATAAAATCTGGGTTACAAGAAGCATTCCGTAAAGTTGATTGATTGATTGCAGTCTTTTTGTTGGAGCTTTCTCATTCGCGAGCCACATCATATATCAAGCCATGTCATATCTCGTAGCTTACATAAGGAACGAATGCGACAAAGACGGGGGCCTTTTGAACATCTCAAAAATTAGGGAATCGGTAACGGGACATCTCATAAGTTTACTCGGTCGAGTTGACAAGCCCTGGCTTGATTGGATGAGGAAAGGCGGCATATTTGAGATGGGGCAGATCATTCCTCACTGCACCGTTTCTAAACGAAGCGGCAGCAACAAACCGAAAAAAAACAGCGATCCAAGGGCGATCCTAGAGCAAATTCTACGTCATGACATACACTATCCAACTGATAACGAACGCCCTTTCTTCCGTCGACACGAGTAAAGAGAAAAGGCACACCCGCACAGCCTGCCATGTGTGGGCTATGCACAATCAAGTGGTCTGGCTTGTCTTGGAAATTGTACGAGAGGTTATGTAAGCTACGAGCAATTATGGTGTTTTTTGACATCGTTCGATATTCGATCTTCATTGATACCACTTGAAGATCACACATTTTGAATGCATCTACGATTCGGATTCATTACCTGGCGTATGTGTTCGCACTCGTCTGCATGAATCAGAATATGCAATCTTTAAGATTGTCATATATGTTTTGTGTAGAAGGTTTTTGAGAATGTCGCAGGTCCTAGAATAATTATAAGAACTATCAACCGGAATCTTGGAAAGTCTCTCATCTGAACAAACAATTCAATTCAATCTAATCCAAGACCCAAAGACAAACGGTTTCACAAAACACAAACCAGAACCCTAAAATCTATAGCTAGACTTGCCTACTATTTTTGTCTACGAAGACTTTGTTACCATCTCGAAATCATTCCGAGACACGCATAATAGTAGATCTTATATAATTGATCTCGCACGAGTAATTATATTTATTGGCCTATTAGACAACAAAAGAGGCTGAACAAACGAGAAATTCCTACAGTCGGGTTCAATTATTATCCCGAATAATCAAAACTCTTCTGCGAAAAACCAACGCTCAGACCAAAACCGTCGAGTAATCCCTTCTGCACACACTAGGCGCGTAACATCGCCAAAAGACTCATCATCCACTAAGGTATGCAACTCAATCCCTGTTAATTTTTATTGAGACAATCGTTGTTATTTTTTTAGCTTTATCTTTCATTTCCCCAATATATTTTATCTTATAAGTGCCCAATGTCTGACAATCTATAATTTTACAGACCTCAATCGCTTCTCGAAAAACAGCAATACATCACAAGAGTCGTAAAAATGGCCATTACTCAACAAGAACTTGATGCACAAAATGCAGCTTGTGCTGCTCTTATTCCTGGCCTCTCTCCATCATATGGATATGCTCCTTCAGAAGCTGCTGGAATAGCCTTCGTAACTATATTTTCTCTCATGGCTATCGCTCATACTGGACTTGCTGTCTGGAAACGAGAATGGTGGTGTTTAGTGTTTACAGTTGGTGCAATTTGTAAGTTTATATCATTTCCAAAGTTTCTTATCTTTGCAGGAGAAATAAGAGCGTTGCAACTGACAGTTCACATAGGCGAGCTTCTTGGATGGGGAGCAAGATTATGGGCAGCTGAATGTCCATACAATAACACTGCGTTTTTGATGCAAATCTCTACTTTGATCTTTGGTACGTTTTGATACTTGTTTTTTATCCTTAAGATATTATAAAACCATGAAATTACATAGTGAACTAACAACTTTATAGCACCAACCTTCTTCATTGCTGGAATATACATTATTCTTAAAAGATTCATCGATATCATGGGCCGTCAATACTCTCCCATTGCACCAAATCTATACCTCTGGATCTTTTGCACTTGTGACTTTGTGTCACTCCTTCTGCAAGCTATCGGTGGTGGTCTTGCTTCTGCAGAGTCGAGCAAAGTTGGAGGAAATACTGCAATTGGCACCAACATTATGGTCACAGGTATCGTCTTTCAATTGGCATCCATATCAGCATTCGTCTACCTTTTCGTCCTCTTCCTCGTCCGCACAAGACAACTCAAGGTTCCACGAGCCATCAACCTCTTGACCTTTGCGACCACGATAAGTTTGATGGCGGTTTATATTCGAAGTATTTACAGAACTATCGAGCTGTTGCAGGGATGGAGGGGATATTTAATCACACATGAGATCTACTTTGTGGTTTTGGATGGTGTTATGGTTACTATTTGTGGTGGTATATTTGTCTTCCTCAATCCAGGAGTCTTGTTGAAGAAACGTGATTCTGCTGGAGATCTTGAGGATATCGAGAAGGACAGGACCGACAGCAAGGATTCTTCTGTTATGGCAACCGCATAGAATCTTACTTTTGTTTTCCACTAGTCATACATCTGAATTGGGAATTCTTTTGGCTTGTTCTTCTTCTTCTCCTTTTTACTTATTTATGTTTGGCTGGAGTTTTTGTCATAGATATAGGCGTTCTTGATGTTCTGGCCTTGGGGTTTACTGCAGTCAATGATACCATAATACAAAATAATAACAAAATCAAAATTCGTTTGAATAACATAGAAGTATCCATGGGAAAAGTCATAATAAATATCGCTAGTGTTTGGTTTGTTCAAAACATTCAGTCTTGCATTAAGCTTAGGCTTTTACTAACTGCAATAATGAGATTATGCGTGTATATCTAACGTCTACACTAGTGCACTAAGCCATTTGTGGATTGAAGTGCTCTTACCAGATTTAGATAGTCTCATATATGATGCGCGTGTTGTATGGTGTGATCCAGTGTACATTGATCATACACCTTTGAAATCCTCGGAACACATATACATAGAGCATAATTCAACTTAATCTTCTTAGCTCATAATGTAGCTTTAGTTGTTGCTTTGCTTGCTTCTTTTTCTTTTTTGATGCCTCAGACCTGTATGTACGGAAAGACATCTAGACAGTAGGTTCTTAAAGTAATCTATACTGTACTGCAGCTTGTAATATCACATACTGTGACAATTCATGAACCAAGTTGTAGATGATTTGTGACAGTATAGTACAAAATCCGAGAATTTCTGCTCACTGATTCAAGATATTTCCAATCAACGAGTTGACCAA
>Ga0160427_10001920_pt1 | contig 12685 bp, 12 predicted proteins | sample SolpanmetagenomL_FD_108194 | JGI IMG/M metagenome (GOLD analysis project Ga0160427, IMG submission 108194) | Solar panel surface microbial communities from Lawrence Berkeley National Laboratory, California, USA - L | ecosystem: Engineered > Built environment > Solar panel > Unclassified ...
GTGTCTATAAGTCGTTGAGGTGATATGATTTTACGTTTCTCCATATTATATGTCTGTATGTGGAAATGAGAGAGGGGACGTGTGGTGAGAGAGAGGTTGTGAGTTAGCGGGTTGTGAGAGTTGAAAAAGAACGAAAATAGATGTATAAAGCGCATATTCAAGTTGGAATAGACACAGTATCTGAACCTTATCATTTCTGGAAAGAGTAAAATATCAAGGATCAATACGATGGCTTTATACTCGACCACTTTTATCCGCGATTTATTGGAAAGGATATCTTCACATTCTGGGTTGATGTCTTATTTACTCTAATCCTCAACGATACTGATTTGAAGTGCGTAATTGAGACCTTGTAGACTGACAAGTTGATTGCCTGGACACTTTAATTGAATCCTCAAAGATTTTATCGTTTGGTTATCCACATAACGAGTGATAATGTTGATTCCATCATATAGAACAAACCCTTGCAAGTTTGTGAGATCATACTTGGTAGCTATAGAGCTGACTTGGCTGTTTGTATCAAAGTTATCTACGAAACGAATATCGGGCAGAATTATGTGAAAGTAGTTTTCACCAGTCAGAAACACCGATTTCTTCTCTGGATAACCTTGATCAAAGTAATACTGGGATCTCTGAGTACCGCGTTTCCAGCCAAAATGTTTACTGGCGACATCGACCAACCAGCTGGTGGACATTACCTTGTTCTTCGTTTTGTATGGTACATAAATAAACACCTTTTTCCCTTTTCGCAGTTTGATCATCAAACTTCCTATCAAAGTGGCACATCCGTATTTATCGCCAGCTTCGTACTTGAGACATAATTCGGGAGCCTTTATCACAGAATCGATGATCTCTACACGTTCGTTGCTGCCTTTCAAGCTTGTAAAAAAGTCAAACGAAGGTCTAGTAATATACGCATCCAAAGCAATCACTTTGCGAGCATTGGCGCAAAACAATTTGAGGAGTTCCCAATTCTGCATCAGATTTGAATTGTGCGTAGTACAATCGCCATCAAATGATTTGAACAACGTTTCTACTTCCTCTAGTACGACTATATCAAACTTGTGACCCTCCAGCTTATGTAAACTTTGCACAGACCACAAAGTCATGTTGGTGAATTCGGGCTTCGTTCTTACCTCGGTGTACACACGCAAGGTGATATCTAACGCATTGGCTCTGACTATAGTATCGCTTGCTAATGCTATCCTTGGAACTAGCCATAGCACTTTCAGCCCAGGATTAGAAGCAATTATTTGCTTGATGAAGTCCAGTGAAGCTCCAGTCTTGTTACCGCCACAACCGACGCCTAAAATAGAGAATTTGGCATCATTGGATATGTCGGAGCTTTTCAGATATCTTCTGTCTTTCAACCAGTGAGTAGGCGCGATCTCAAAATGTTTCTTCATCTGTTCTTCAATGGATGATTTGACGATCTTCTCTCCGTATGCTTCATGAGCCAATTGATAGATAGAGACATCAGTAACGGTGTAAAAGGTCTTAGCATTCCACTCCCGAAGTTGTTTCTGATGATAAGCGAATGTATCATTCTTTTGCCTTGCCCAAGACCAGAAATCGTCCCAGGTGATCCCTGTAGATCTCGCCCACCACAGCAAACGAACGGTGGTTTCATGAGTCAGATGAGCATTCTTTCCATCTACTATCTCGCCAAACTTGCAACAAGGAATGAGCTGGAGCTTTTGTAGTGAAGTACAGTTTTCCCATGGTGGAGATGTTTCGGGATATTGACATTTCAAAGATGGTAGATTTCCGAAATCTAGCAGCTTGGAAACTTTCGTTTTCCCTTTGCTGTCTATTTTGGGTTCTGGATCCGGCAACACTGATAATACATCTATAACGCTTTCATCAAATCCACAAAGTATCAAGTATTTTTCCAATTGCAAACTGTCAGGATATGCATTGGGAACCATTTCATGAGTTCTTCCGTCTCCTTTTGACTGATTGGGTCCCTTCATGACATCATTTCGGTCATAAGGATTCGCATCGAAAAAAAGATCTTGATATGCTTCCGTGTACACAAGGGTCTTTACTGCTTTTCTTCCTGTCAAAGTAGCAGTATAATTCGGAACGATGATGTGGATCGAGAATTTTTCTTTAGTGAAATCCGCCGTGCAAAAGCATCTTGCGTTTGCAAAAGTATTTTCAACAAGGGCGATAGCTTTTCTCATATGCTCTGTTCCGAGTTCATCTGCCTGAAGTTGGTTATCGAGGTTGACTGCTACATCAATATCGAAATACAGTTTGCTTGTTTTTTTCTCGTCAATGACGTCTTGTAGATACTGATCGGTCTTGTGAGTGTTGACATATTGCTGAAGACCAACGATGGCCCACGGCCCATACAGAGTTTGTTTGAGAATGAATTCTTCTTTTGTGCGCGCAGCGATCATGCGTGCCTGCGTACCTGGTTGTTTAAACCATTTGATTAGTTGCATAACTACAAGTTGATGCTTTAGTTGTATAGTTGCAAAAGTTTTTTCTTCTTCTTGTCAAGTGCGATGTATCAAAAGAATCAGAGGGCGTCACTGCATTAAAAAAATAAAAAACTAGTAGGTTGCATAAGTAAAGCTACATTTGTTTCTTATCTTTATTATGGCGAAAAGTGCGTGTCAATATCTTATTTCTGTGAATCAAACTGATTTGATGGCAGGGGAGAAACGAGCCCTGGTTGGAAATGCCATAGGATTAAAAGCAGCAGCCAATTGTCTTGGTTCATCAGTTTTTCAGATGAGTCGATTTGTGAATGGCAAATGCTAATATGGTTCTCGCCGTGATAGCAGATTTGAGTTCGAATTCATCAAACAGCCCATCGCGAGTAGTGGGTAATTCCAAACCACAAATAATTCAAATGTTAATCAAGGGGAAATAATACGATTTGTCTGAATTTCATTTTTGCTGAGCGTGAAATACAGAAACCCTGGTTGCAGAATGGGTGGGGTAGTCAGCGATTTCACATAAGCATAAAGCAAATAGCAGTCGGACAATGTTCAGGGAGTGGTTCGAATCAGCGGCTGGCAGACTTTCTGATCTCTTATATAGTCGTACTAAGAGCTTCTAACATTATAGAATATTACTTTTAATACAACTTGGTCAGATAAGAATAATAGAAAGACGCCTGCCGCTTGCCAATTTCAGTCAGAAGAGGACAACTAACGACATCCTGCGAAGATATCATTTGCACCGAGGTAGAGGAGACAATGCCAAAATGCAATGTCAAGGTCATACAAGACGATGCGCAATAGTACAGTGTATTCGATCTGGATAAGAAGTACATGGTTGTTTAAAAGAATGTCGTCGAGGGAGAAATATGCGTATGTTAGAACTGAATAAATCGTTGGGAAGATGCTGAACTTCCTATGAGATTTAGAATATCCTCACGTTGCCCTTGTTGGTCGAAATAAACTCTGAGGAGGGTGTAAGCTAGCTGTTCCTTCGTGCGTCGCCTGGTCGCAACAACATCTGACAACGCTACTGATAGCATCTCGTCTTCCTCACATGCACACTTGACAAGCGAATATAAGAGCTGCGTTGAAGTCAGTATGGTTTGAATGGATCGAAGAAAGAAGTATGAACATACCGCGCCTTGAGGGTACACCTTGCTCTGTTCGGTTTCGACGCGTGCTTGTAATTCATTCATGTCTTCGACGAATTGCTTCGCATCCACCCAGTCGCCATTGTGAACATACATCTGAATCCCAAACGCATGACCATTTCTCAGTGTGAGGAGTAGACCCAGGATATTCCATCGTTGAGACCATCGAATAATTGCTTGACTTGATCTTGCGCGACACGCTTGTCCACAAGAGTTTCTTCCGATGCGTGCGTGTTTGTCATGGGCTGTTCACCTCCCGCGAGAACGAGTTCGTGAGGTCGTTGTCCACTCGGCGCTGCGAGCACCAAGGTGAACATAATCGTCAGGAATAGAGAGATGAACGCTTGCTTCATTGGGAGATTTGTAGTGGTATGAGGAGTGGTGAAATTTTCTAAGGGGAACAAGAACGGGCGCATGAGCCCTCAAAAAGGTCTCGTCCCCATATGAAACAAGGATCCCGTCATGTGACGATGGCTCACGTGACAAAAGAAGCTCTTTCGACACCAGTGCGGCACAAGTTTTGCTGCGCAGGAAGAATCTCCATCGTACTTCTGAATTTCAAAGGTCTGGTGACTCCCCAAGCTTGGGAGTCTTGCTCATCAGCAACTTCTGATGAAGTGCAAAAACGGCAAAGGGTGTGCGCGTGTACTGTCGGGCGAAATACAATAAAAAGACTTGTACAGACGGGACAAAAGGCGAAAGAAAGGTCCCTTGATTCATGCCCTTCATGACACAAGAGAGAAATGGATGTCGATTTTCTGCTTTGATTTTTCATTTTTTTGCTTTTGCTTTCAATTCTTTGCTTTCAATTTCCATTTTCCACAATAGCAGATTCCACTTTCCGGACCAACATTAGGATTGTTGCAATATCATGAGCTGGTCAATGCAACAAAGTTGACAAACCGGGTGTCTCAATTGGGGCTTAGGTGAGATTAGCCTTACAAAGATTAATGACTAACTTTTGATATGATTAATTGTCCTCTTCAAACCCCTGATGAGTTGAAAGGTCCCCAAACCACAGACGACTCAAAGGGAACACAAATATGATCTATGTGAATTTTACTCACTTTTGCTAACTGTTCCAGACAAAAATCTATACCGTTTGCCGAAAATGTATGGTGCATTCAGGGATTTCAAATAAGCATAATGCAAATAAAAGTTCGTGGACAATGTTCAGGGGTGGGGCGGGAAGCAAGCGGCTGGCAAACTTTCTTTTCTCTACATAGTCGTACTAAGAGCTACTAACATTATAGAATATTCCTTTTAATACAACTTAGTCAGATAAGAATAATAGAAAGACGCCTGCCGCTTCCCACTTTGGAAATAACCTGAGACCAATGATCGCCCACATGGCACTTTTCAGAAATTTTAAGATGAAAGCACAGTTAGAATAAAGCTCATTTTGAGCTCGTTGCATCTGCAACCTGTCTCTCCAAAAAGTCTAAAACGAATCCCATATCAAGTTGACCGTTTTGCTCAGGCTCCAACTGTCGTTGCACACAAAAGCATGATTGTATGATCGTAAAGACCAGGGCAGTGGAGAGTAATTGCATTTTGTTGTATGTTCGAAGGAAGAGAGAATGAGGATTGGTAAAAATATGTTTTGTTGTGCTGGGTGAAAGGAGGAGCGTCTCAGACAAGGGTTCCCCGGTGTGATCCTTAATTTCGAGCCAACAGCAGGGTAATATTAATAAGATAATATTAAGCTCGACCCTGTATGACAATAGTTTGGTTGTGTATGTACACACTAAAATAGAATTGTGCAGTCGGATTATCGAGAGTGGGGTAGCTCCCAATGTGCACTCTCTGAATGAGTCTTCCTGGCAAAACCATCTTGTGACACTTTCCACTCAGCACCTCAAAATTATAGAGGTCTGCTTAAGGTATCGCTCCGGCTTGATTATGTTTCCCTAATATTGTTGATTATCATGATGAGAGGGACGTCGTCAGGAAGCTAACAAATGATCTTTGAGGGAATCTTGTTTGGCATAAAAGGAATAAAAGTGTATATAGAAAATCTTCATTTTCGCAAGCTTCGTAAGCTTAGCTCTAAAACGCGGGACTTTGACTTTAGCGTGCTACTCACGAAGTCAAAAAGATCGGGGCAAGTGAGACAGTGAAGACAACGAGACAGATACGACATGAGCGAGTACCATAAGGCGCAGATGAAGATGTCAGGCTATAAAGCTATCTCTCACAAATAATGAGAGTTGCTTGTGGGTAAGGTGGTATCTATAAAGGTGAGTTTGAACCAGATTGCTTCGTCGCATCTATGTGGACCGTGTTGACAATCGATCGGGTGGAAATTGAGTATCGTTGTAGCGACGTTCAGATCGTCACATTACCACAAGATAAATCGCCAATATATACAGCAGTCTTACTTTGATCTACATTTGTAATACCCACATTCGCATTTGAAGTCCAGCTCATCCTCATCACTGTAGGATACAAAGACCTGTTCACCCTTTTGGAAGAGAATATCTCCTTCCCAATGGTAGCAAAGCAAAAGGACATAGAACGAATACTACCTTTGAAATGAATCGACTTGAGGTATCGTTAACAGAATGTGACTACCTTTGGATGGTTTCACTGGGGTGTTTGATTTGTCCCAATTTCACGCTCAAATTACGAATCCTTTTTTTATTGCACGCGTCTATACTACATATACTACATACAATGACATTGTTATACATCATATTTATTACCTTTAATCTACTCTTACATTCTGTACATTCAGTAAGAAGCCCTTTTCACACTCACCAACTATACGGACATAAACCAGAATACCCCGTCATCGATAGGAAGATAGGCTCGCGAGTAGCAGACGAGAAACGCCGAAGAAACGCAGCTGCCAGTCATCGTTTGCGCGAGCGACGTAAGGACAAAATTAAAGACCTCGAGAAGAAAGTCAGAGAGCTCAAGAAACGAAATGAGAAGCTCGAAACGCAACGGGATTTTTACAAGGATAGATATGTGGGAAATACTCCATCTCCTTCAATGGAGATGGATGAACAGGATGAACAAGAAAATCATGGCCTCACGGCTGAGAATAAAGGTGTAGATACATATGAGATTGGTAACAGTTGTAATGTCGACGAGCCTTTGTAACTCTAATGAAACTCTAGATATAATAACCTCAGATGCACCCGGTGTCGGCTCTCCGGAAACTGCTCAGTTTACCCAAAACTTTGATACGATGTCTCTGATACAACCGAAGCCTACTCGCAGACTCGATATATCGACATTGATAGATTTTTCACAAAGATCATCTGCGACTGAAAACTCACAACTTCCTGTGGCACAATCAGCATTACTCCAACCACGAGCGATATATTCAACAGTGCTTCGACCATCCGTGCCACAATCAACAGCGTCTCAATGGCCAGTCAAATTGTTGCAACCAAATATAAACACTGGACCATCCGATGCTCTTAGGCCAACGTTCTGATTGTAAACTATACATTCTATAGGTAAAGAACATGGCCCCTTCTTGTAATATAATTCTTTAGACCTTACACCATTTTGTGCAAGTTTTCTTGACTAGCGCACTATTTTATTGAGAACAGTTCATGGCTGTCCTCACTTATCCGTATTGCGCATTCAACAAGATGCGTGTAGAAAGATGAGGTGTAGATGATGTGTAGAGCATTGTAGCTTGTTATTCCAAAATAGAAATTCTCTAAACGTCGAACCAAAGGAAGCGACAACAAGATCAATACTCGAAAAAGTTGATACTAGTGCCATCCATCGATCTTTGTCAGACTGAAGAGATTGTCGATATTGAATTGGTGAATGTACTCCTGGTTGAAAGAAGCCGGCTCTCTTTCAAATCCTTCCCAAAACATGTATGTGATCAGACGTAGACAGGATTGTCGGTCGATTGGCTGTCCCGTTTGAAGAGCATCTGGTATCACTTTTAGAGACTTTTCTTCTTGTATCGGATTCGTGGAAATTACTGCTCAGCAATTCGATTTCGGAATTACTTGTCTGTTGCTCATCGATGCTTGAGGGTCCCGGTTTTGAGCTGCAAAGTTCTCCTTTCCACCTTTCCACCTTTTCAACGACACTTTTACTATCTGAGTGCCATAGATGTAATTATTTACCTCCTACCTTGCTACATCACGCAATTACTCGATTACATGCATTCTATAAGTGCTCTCAGACATCATCCTATCATACGCCGTTATCAACCACTATATCCAGCCATACCAAGTTTCGTTACGCACACTGAATATACGACACATACCGACACCAAAGCCCTTCAAGAGCTCCGTCAGATGCTAGGTTGGGCTCAACATACTCGAAAAGATGAAGCACTCATACGCGCCTGTATGAAAAACAAATACCTTGGAATTGAATTTAGGCCAGAAATTAGAACGGGATAAAGATGTAGCACGCATCTTGGCGATTCTCAAACCGCGCGCATTGATATATTCAGCTCAGAGATTCGCGATTCTGACAAAATAGCACAACTCATGATGCATGACCCCAAATGATTATTATCATGTAGTAACAGGATACGAAACAGCAGACATGTTTGGCTCAGTGCCTGGCTATACCTCAAGGATTGATAGATCCCAATCCTGATGCATTCACTGACATTTACACGATGATCAATGGCGGTGAAGCTGATAGTATCTGGTTTGATCGTGCGATCATATTGGCGTTTGTAGAGTACAAGGAAAGGCATGATAGAGTTTCACGGAAACAGATACCTCAGTTAGTTGAATGTAAGTATTTGTCATTTACGTGATGATGTTTCTCAACTACAAATAGATGTTCATATCAAAATACCAGCAGTTAAGGAACGTCTTGAATTACAAGCCGAAGAATTACATCGCAAGAAAAATACATGGCTATATAAAGGCTCGAAGCTGTGGCATATTTCCTTTGCCTTCGAAGAGAAAGGAAACAGAACCTCTAGAGCTGTATGATATTTGTACCGAATTCAATAGTCACGCATTGGTGAATTTGACTGCCGCTATGAACGGGTGTTCCTATGCCACGCGAGACTTTCTTCTGGATCCACCTAGGATGCACCATAAGGCCAAACCGCATGTCACTGACTTTACATTACATATCCAGCTTGAAACACCTGTAAGTCCAAGCGATACAAGTATTCAAATATACGATAATGAGATTTGAACAGTAGATCTTTTGTATTTGTGTTTGATCCAACTATTCGAGGTGTGTTCCAATTCTTATTGTGCCTTTAACTGTCATTGTGAGACGGCGATACTTTGCATCGGCATCAACAGCCCTGCTATCAAGAGGAAGACAAGACGTATGAGCAAAAGCGTACGAGCCTACGTAAGGCTGACGACTGACGTCAGACGAGATATATTTGACTTCGTATGATTAAAATAACGTATGATTGGCACACATGTGGTATACACACAAAAGAAACAACGGAATACGAATCATTGACATATGGTGCTTCTTCCTTTCGATGGAAAAGTTAAGCGGATCGTTGGAACACAACAGGCACCGTGACTTTCATGATCGATTGCAACCAAAAAGACGGACGCGGCCTTGTGTTCGACAAAGGCCGTTTAGGGCAGTTTACAACAGCATACCCATAGTTCATTGGTTGTGTGAAACTGTGAATGCAACAAACTAACCTAACACATTATCAATATCAATATCAATATCAGTATCAATACAAAGACATTAAATGCATCGGTGGATGTAGTTTCAACTAGTAGATGAGATGCATCGGTGGATGCATTTTCAACTAGTGGATTTAATGCATCGACAGATGTCTTTTCGACCAATGGTTTAAGTGCATTGGTGGATGTATCTTCGACTCGTGGAGTAAATGCATCGGTGCGAGTATTCTCGACTAGTAGATTCGATACATCGGTGTATGTGATCTGCGCAGATCTGGCTAGCTTTGCTTTTCGCTTTTGGTGATCCCTGAAGGTCATTTGGGATGTAGAAACAGGTTCGTTGGGTGAAGCAATCTATGCAGCGGCAGCACGAGGTCCAATGTTGGATATGACATCCACAATTGGTGCATATGCATCGGTCAATTTAGTTTGAACTGAGGAAACAGGTACAGCGGTAGATTCGATCTCGATAAGTGGAGCAAATGGCGATTTACATCTGAAATCATTTGTTCATGAGGAAGCTTTCACTTTGTCGACGGACAGATCTTACAACTTCTATGTTCTCACAGCCATCTGGTTTCCTTGTAAATTCGCTCTTTGAACTTTTCGGTTCAGTCGAGATTCTCCTTCTCTTGCTCCGGTTTTGCGAAATCGTCCAGATCTGCAAGGAGTTCCGACTCTTGGGTAGTCAAATTTCCTATGTGAGATTGCTTTAGCGTTTGACTTGGTTGATACATAAGATTCATGAAGTCATGACACACCTTGTTTCGTTCCTATTTTGTCAGTCGTCTCGAGCATATTCGAAATATCGTTGCTGTTCAATTCACTGTTTTTCGTCTTTCTGCTAAAACTGTTCTTTGCTTCTTATTCGTGGCTGTTTTGCTGAATGATGGGTTCGTAGTTCTGAACGGCATGTATAATGTCGATGAGTGACTACGCAGAAGTGATGTGCGTCATCGGTAAACGCCAACAAAGGTTATATTGCTGTTCGGGATCTAAATTTGGAAGTCGCGTTTTTCATTCCAGCTTGGACTCAAAACTGCTGTTTAATTTTGTCAGATTCTTTTCACCATTCGCTAGATGATCTTCTAACAGAACCTTGAGTAATCAGATATTGATCTATTCGGTGCAATACTTTCGTTCCCAATTGCAAATAATCCGATATTCGAAAGCCCTACATTGGAGTCCTTTAGAACTTGGATGTCGATCATTAGGTATTTGAATAAAATCGGTACTAACATTAAATTGTCGCAGCAATCGTTGTCAAACTAATCTACTGTTGAACTCAATCAATATGCTGAGCGTCGATGATTGACATTACAGAATTCACAATCAGTTTAAACAGGGATTATCGGACGGACTAAAAATAGGCGTAAATTCCACTTCAGTGTGGTACTTTCAGGTAGTTCCTTCACCACTACAGTAATTGAGGTACCATGGACTCAACTCGAATGACTTTGACAGTACGCTGTAATGATCTGAAAATCATTCTGCTGGATCTTCCTACCTTCTTTCAAAAAGGGTAACAACGGGTCCATATCAGTAATAAATAACGTGGCAAGAAATTATATTCCCGTGGATGACTTGAAGGACAATCATGTGAATGATGAAGTTAACTTAGACAATCGAGAAATTGAATTGAGAGAGAATCTTTATCTCTGTGTGACCAAAAAGCGACCTAAATATTTTGGTACTGAACAGTTTTGTCGACCCCATGACCATGTGAAGAAAGGAGAAAACAGAGAAACTAACGCTCATAAGGGCCACTAGCGTCCCATAAGAGATCGTGATCGGCATGACTGTACACACGTTTGGCTGTGATCAATTTGCAAATATCGATCTATTGTTTATTCTCTTCGCTGATAGTCGTCTAGACCAATTTGCAGAGCAACTCCACGATTTCCATGTTGAATATAACATGGGTGAGCACATTCACTTCATCTACTCTGATTTTCACATCTTTACTTATCTCACAAATGTATTTTGATCCTTTCTTCTTGGAGAAACTGCAATTTTCAAACTGCTGTGTGGCTCCAAGAAAGGCGTCCATAATATAGATTAGAAACTGTGCAGAATTAATATAAGACATGTGAATAACCATGTCCCGATGGACTGCAGCTCTCCATTTCATCATATTGTGCGCGAGGCCGGTCTTTGCCACCCACACGATACTTGAAAGGTCAATCGAATCCGCTGCATCTTTAGATGATAGGAAGCAAAAGTTTAGCATATGACAAACGGCTTCTTCCCATCTGCGAGGGGTTTTGACGCTCCATCCTGGCTGGATGAGAGTCAAAGGAGATCGGCCAGTCCTATCCATCTCCTTTTTGTAGGTTAAAAGTTTAGCGGCTATTTCACAACGAACAAGGTTGTCTTCGTCCTCTTTGAATTTCTTCAGTAAATTTGCTTCTGCTTTTCTCTTTTTAAGCAGATCCAGATCGTCCCATTTCTTGCGTCTAGCTTCAGCTTTGTCTGCTTTGCGGTTCTTTTGTTCTGCACGTGTAATCACTTTGGTATCCTTTTTGCTTGGCTGGGCTTTACCTATACCTTCTGTTGGACGCCTGTTGACGTCATTTTGTTGTTCCCGTGATGCTGGCTGCACAAATGACTGCGATTGGTGCCATTTCCTCCTATTAGGCATTTGAACGTCTGGTGACTGAACAATGTATTACTAAAGATGTCTCTATGGAGATTCGTAGCTCTTACATTACACTGTACTCGCTGCTGATTATCTGGCAATACAGCCGGACGTATGACTTCTTGTTGATTGAGATTGCTTTCGAGGGATTGGGGCTGAACTATGGGAGCTAAGTCTTTGTAATTGCATAGAGCAAGTTCAAACTCCCTATTACGTTCTGCATTGACCGATAGTTCATGTTGCTGCTGCCAGTATGATTGCCCAAACTCAAGATGGGGGCTATATACGGAACAAGGCTCCATGGCACGATTTTGTGGATTACCATTACCAAGCTCTGTGACTAATGCCATGCCAAATGACGGAAGCTACGTTCTTCCGTTTAGACATATGAGATGATTTGAAATATTGTGGGATGTACCATAGTCTTTGTGCGCTTGTTGTGGGAGTTGCGTCCAAACACGTCGACGGTCACACTCGATGCATTCGCAACCTATCGGTGCATTAGAGAAGGATCCGAACAAAAGCGAAGAGGCACAAACCAATTCTCCCTTCGATTCCAGATATTTACGATAGAGACCTGGAAGAGATTTTCGTTCAGTGGGGCGAAGACGAGGAAATACGTGCTGAAAAAAATGCGCAATGGTAATCAGATGTTCCTCGGTTCCCCAGGACAACGTAATGGAGGTAAGTAACTCTCTGAATTGCAACTCATTCGAAGGCAACGCTGAACTGGACTTAGTTCCGGAAGCCGGGAGTGACGTTTTCCCGAATAAATATTGATGACTCGAAGGTGAGAGATGTACTTTAGTCAGATCAATTGTTTCTGGACGA
>Ga0160427_10001922_pt1 | contig 12684 bp, 11 predicted proteins | sample SolpanmetagenomL_FD_108194 | JGI IMG/M metagenome (GOLD analysis project Ga0160427, IMG submission 108194) | Solar panel surface microbial communities from Lawrence Berkeley National Laboratory, California, USA - L | ecosystem: Engineered > Built environment > Solar panel > Unclassified ...
CGGCACGCCTCGATCAGCGGCTCGAGCACCGCCCACTGTCCATCCGTCAGCATTCAGGCTGCCTTCCAAAGGCAGAGAAACGCGAGAAGCGACAGATAGATTCAGGTGCTAACAGGCCCTAGTCTCTTGCTGAATTCATATCGCGTCCATACCGTGATTCGTTCCTGATGCGAGGCGAAGATGAGCGTTCAGTTCCAAGGAGCCCTGCGGGCAATTGCTAGCTTGGTGCCTCTTTCACTTTCCGCTTGCAGTTTGACCGGAACGATCATCAGACAGGATATAACGCAATATCAGAATGCAGCCGCGGAGGCAGCAAATAATGTTCTTCTGCAAAACATAATTCGAGCAGCTTATAAAGAGCCTATCCACTTTCAGGAGCTTTCCCAAGTACATGGTGCCGCCTCACTAAGTGGCGGGATTTCACCTTCAATCCCTATCGGTGGCTATCTCGAAGCAGCAAAATCAGTTTATAGTCTGGGAGCAAACGCTTCCATTTCGACCAATCCATCATTTGATCTTGGCAATGCGGATAATCAACAATTCTTCAATGCTATAAGCCAGCCGATCAACCCAGAGGCGGCGCGACAGCTACTGTTGTCGGGCCTAGATCCCAGGCTGGCGATCACCCTTCTACTAGAAAATTACCAAAATGTTGAGCGCGAAGAAGTACAAAACCGTCTGCAATGTGAGAATAGCTCATGTATAAACGTATGGCAAAGCTTTTCGTTACCAGTAACGATAGACACACGCGTCAGAATCAATATATTTAAGGAACTTATTCCGATCGGGCCAATTTTAGGCCGTAAAGACATTGGGGATCTTAAAACATTCTCGGGTCTTGATTTCAGCAAACAAGCTTTGAAATCGGTTGGGGCGAAAATTCAACTCTACAACATAAACACTCGATATGCACTATGCCTGAAGAACTCGACTGCGGAATCGTTGATCGGCTTTATACGTGGGTTTGAACCGAAAGGAAATCCACCTGCTCCTTGCTCTGCAACAGAAACAGTAGCTCCGTTAATTTCATCCAGCCATCCCACTATAGAGCTAAGATCGGTCTACGGAATGATTCAATTTCTTGGGCAAATAGTAGCGAAGCAAAGCCGAGACTTATGCGCATCTCTTGGGAAAACAGTTGGAGAGTTGGGATTGACTGATTGCAAGCGGGCTGAGATTATATTTAATGTGGCAAGACCATTATCAAGTAGCACTATTGCAAGAGCAGACTGGCGCGGCTTGGTCTATAACGTTCCCGGGCGTGGATTTTTTGGAGACGACCATACGGCGGATACGTTCTCTGCTCTCTCATATCTTTTCAATTTGAACAAGGACGTTCAGAGCGTGGCATCTACACCTAGCTTTAGGTCTGTGCAGTAGTATCTGGGTGTTGCGACTACCGGGCCGCCGACGTCAGCAGCAGGGCGACCCTGCCCGAGGCAGGGTCCTTCTTGGCCGTGCGGTCGGCCGCCTTGGCCAGCGTCTTGGGGTCACCTCACTTTGCAAAAGAGCCGGCTAATCGATCTTTTCAGGCTTCAGGAGTGCGCCATCTACTTCAGCTCCTGCGACTATGACCCAGACTGAAAGGAATCCGCTCTAGCGCCCTTTGCAATGAAAGGGGAGATGTCTCAGCATCGGCATGTTGTCGCCGCGCCTGCCCGTTCGCTTATCAGGAGAACGCCTATGCTGGGATTTTGACGCGGTACCGCTCGGCGTCAACACATTCCCTTAAGATAGCTTCGAAGGTCTCGATCAGTTTCATGACGAGCGTAGCATCCTGAGTAACGTCGCCTCGATTTAGCCTCTGGGGCCGACCGGTATGAGCGATGTTGTTGCGCCTGTTTACGAGAGCATCGATTTTTCTTTTGTCATCTTCAAGTCTTGCGACATCGATTTTAAGGTTGTCGCACAGATCTTTAAGATTGTTGTATGACAGATTGCCTCCAGTCTCGACTTTCTTGTCCTCAAATCTAACCGGGCCGCCCGCCGTACTTACAACCCAAGAAGCGAAGTCCGTCATCCTTTCAGTCGAACCGCTCGCTATCAAGGTTTTGAGCCGCTTCCGCATGGCGAAAGAGAAAATCGTTGGGTGTGCCTGAGAGGGATCAAGGTCCTGCTTCTCGACAAAATCGATATACTCGCCAACGGTTTCTTTTACAAAACCTTCCCAATGAGCATATAAAATTGGTAACGCCATGATTGATGCCGTTTGCTCAAGCGTGGTGCCGGTCTCATTCGCGACGACCCTTTGAACAAGGCCAATTTCTTGGCGCCTGCGGTCGACAGCTTCCGCCATCAACTGCGCAAAGTCTTCGCGCGTCATTACTCGCCATTTCCTACGATGCGGATGGCGGTGTCGAGACGTGCTCTCATTTTGGTCTGAGTGTTGCCGCCAGGTCCTACATTATCCTTGAAGTCTGGCGAATCTTTCACAGCGCGGCACCGGTCGGCAAGCTGGGCCGGCGTCAACGCAGCGGCCGTATCGAGATTGTTGGCTACTCCGATGGACAATGAATCGAAAACATAAACCGAGAAGGCTCCACGCGGCTGACCATCCTTATTGTGTCTCCATGCATCTTCCCCAAGTGCATCGTAGATCAGCTGGAATGTTTGCTCGAACATAGACCTCTCAGTATCCCGAACGAAAACCATCTCGCCGCGGATGACTTTTTTTATGTAGCTAGTAATAAATGGCTCGACGTCGTGATCAAAATTGTCGGCATTGTTCTTAAGCGTAAAAAAGCGGAGTACCAACCCTCGATCGTACATCGACTGTTTTTGATTATCCGAGATCTGCAGACTGTCCTGAAACGGCAGGAAGGAAGCCAGCTCGTCGCAGTAAGTCATGAAGGCAGGATCGGTGGCACGGAAAATCGCGTTACGGATTTCCTGGGGTTCAAGTCGCGAGCCGCCGGTATTCAGACGCTCGAACACATCGAATTTCATGTTTGAGGCACTTCCGGTCTTGATGACTTCGACGCGGCAATATGTGCGCTTCAGCGTAAGCCGGGACCGTAATGACATGGTTTCGTAGGTGAAGCCGTCGAGCAGGGGCAGTTTACGGTCATCTTTGACCGAAAAGCTAAGTCGGGAGGGACCTACTAGTTTGTCATTGATGTCCTTACGAACACCCATAAACTCGAACACGGTGGAAACCCGCTGCAAACCGTCCACTAATTCCCAGACGCCATTCTCGCCTTCGGCTACAAAGATGGCAGGGATTGGGAAACCTAGTAAAAGCGACTCGACGAAATTGGCCTGCTTATCCGCATCCCATCTAAACAAGCGCTGATATTCAGGGGTGATCTTTAGTTCATTGCTTTCATACATGGAAGCAAGCTCCCCGTATGACAGATCAATCTTGTCCGTGCGCAGATTGTTGCGCTCAACGTCGATCTGCGCGTCAAGGATTTTTGCGTCGTCAGAGGTCTTCGGGACAGGCTCAGGTCGACGGGCCATAAGATTTCCTTCTTGATCTTTTATGATGTTTTCTGGAAGCAAAGGACGGACTCAACTATCTTCGAGTGTTTGTTGTACGCCCGTGCTCGAGGGTTTATGCCAGACATGGAAGTCTTGACTTCAAAATCATCTCTTCGCTTGAGCTTTAAGCTATGGCGTTCAGATATGTCGGAAATGATCGATGGAACGTCGTTATGTATTTCTTTGTAATGTGAATCCTGAACCACAAGAACGGCAGCACCGCCATCATTTAATGATGTTGCTACATTTAGCATTGACCGATCGATTTTGTCGAAATAGTCCACGTGTGTTTTGAAGTAATAGTTACTTGAGGCGTACGATTCATGATCCCTAACTTTATGCAACAATTCAACGCATCGAACGCCCCATTCAGGACGAACTCTTAGTTGTTTCTTGGGCACTTTGATTGAACCAATCATGTCGCGGCTTAGATCATCGATCGGAATTGCTATCAGCGGATGCAATACGGCGAGTTGAATGCGAGTTGCGGCCGTATAGTCGATCCGCGTGCAATAGGGCGGAGACGTAAGGACGAAATCGACCTTGTCGTTTAAGCTGAATGGAGACGTGCTATCGAATAGGCGCGTGCTAACCGGCATCGGCTCAAACGTCAGCAGGTCAGATTTCGAGAACAATGCATCCGACATGATCTTAATTTTTTGGAGAAATCGTTTTGTGATTTCAAGCTGAGGAAGATGAGATCGGGCCTCACCTTCCTTGGGCTTGCGCAGCCAGGTCGGGTTTGACGACTGGAAAGCTGCGGCAAGAGCTTTTGTCAGATTAAACAACGCGACGTAAAATGTTGCAGCAATACTGGATATACGGTCGAAATTTGCGCCATGTTGAGTGAGCGTAAGATCGCCCAATAGAGTCGACCTGATGCCTAGCTCGATGGAGCGGAGCCAATCGGCCGTATCCTTCTCGAACCATAGAAGCAGAGGGTCAGCTTCAGCGCACTCCACTCTGTCCTCAGAGGCTCGCCGGATAACTTCTGCAGCAAGAGGAGGAAGCGTGTCGGCCTCGCTTCCTGGCAGCATGCGCGAGCGGGCGACGATGACCATGACAGGATTAAGGTCAAGTCCGATGGCTGGGAAACCCATTTGCGAGGCTACATACGTCGTTGTCCCACTACCATTCCAAGGATCAAGGATGACCGACCTGGGAGCAAGTCTTGCGGAAGCAAGTATGTTGCGAGCGAAGGAGGCTGGATACCCAGCATAGTACGGAAAAAATTCGCTCCAGGCAGACTGAGCCTGTTTTTTACGTTTCGGATTGGTAATTGCGAGTTCGCTAAAATTCATGGCGTGCCGCTGATTGCACGAGCGGCAGTGTAAGAAATTGAAGAGATATTTGAGGTTATCGGTAACACGGCGGTCATGCAGCCTGTATCGGAAAGCGCTTGGCAACCCTCGATATCGTGGATCGGCTGCAGGCCGTTGTCGCCTGAATTTGCGACCAAGGTGCTCCCGCCTTCAGCATGGCTGCGATTCCCTCATTGCGCGCTTTGTCCTCCTGACGGCCTTTGTATAGCCCTTCGGCCTTAGCGCGCGCTTGACCCTGAGCCTGCCTGCGCCGCCGGTCGTCGTAACCTTTGCGTGCAACGGCAGCGAGGACATCGAGCAGCATGCCGTTGATGGCTTGAAACACGCGGCCTGTGAATTCATCAGTCGGTGTTGCCAAGGTCCATGAGGTTGGAAGGTCGAGTGCGACGATGCGAACGCGCTTCTCGTCGATTTCCGTGCGTAGCTTCGCCCAGTCGTCTGAAGTCAACCGGGACAGCCGGTCTACCTGCTCGATCAGCAGAACGTCGCCAGGGCCACAGTCTGCCAGCAAGCGAAACAGCTCCGGTCGGGCCAGAGTGGCGCCACTCTCATGCTCCACGTAGGCCGCCACAATCTTTAATCCTTTATCTGCGGCAAAGGCCTCGAGTTGCGCCCGTGCCCGTGTCGCATCCTGCTCCGAGGTTGAAGCGCAAAGATACGCGCGGACGAACATGAACCCTCCAATCGGTTCGATATGGATGGGTCTCATGATAGCGGTTCGATTTGAATGGTGAAACCACCTTTATCGAACTATCTACAGGCAGGTTCGATTGAGGCATACTGGAGTGCTCCCGGTTTTGACCGGACACCGGCCCCAGTTGGAAGGACCCAGGGACAGATCTGGGGCGATGCCTATGTCCGACATGTTCTCGAGGGTCGAAATCATCACCGGCGTCGCCCGGCGCCGACGCTTCATGACCCTGCCCCCAACGTGCCCTCGTTCATATGCAGAGTCCATTTTCCGTTGACGTGCTTCCCGTTTCTTGGACCGGTTCAGGTTGGAAAATTCCAGTTTAGGTTTGGGCCTGGATTGGAGATTTGGGATGAAGGCATCGAAGTTTTCGGAGGCGCAGATCGCGTTCGTTTTGCGCCAGGCGGAGGAAGGGACGGCAATCGGCGAGGCAACATTTTGGAGGAAGATCCGGGTCCTGACGATGGTGGATACGTTCACCAGGTTCGCTCCGGCGATCGAGCCACGGTTCAGCTTCAAGGCGGCCGACGTGGTCGAGGTGCTCGAGCGGGTCGGCCGTGAGCATGGGTTTCTGAAGGCGATCCGTGTCGACCAGGGCACCGAGTTCGTGTCTCGGGATCTGGATCTATGGGCCTACCAGCGCGGAGTGACGCTGGATTTCTCGCGGCCGGGCAAGCCAACGGACAACGCGTTCATTGAGAGCCTGAATGGCAAGTTTCGGGCGGAATGTTTGAACGCGCACTGGTTCATGAGTCTCGACGACGCGCGGGCTAAATGCGAGGCTTGGTTTGGAGGCGTTCTCTCTGCGTGCCGGCGACGGCAGCAAACGGCGGCGACTACAATCGGCGCCGCGGGATGCTGAAGGAAGGCTGGAACTCCCGACAGAGCTGCGGATACAATCGCTCGATAATCTCCGTTATGCCAAATCGAATTGTTTGAGGCTTCAGAACGGCCGAATATTTGGATGAGAACCATATCGGTTCAGAGCGTCTCCGCGGCCTAGGTATGATTCCATGACGCAGTCCCGCATTTTCACCGGATCGACGCTGCAGGCATCTCGCTCTGCAAGCCACTGCCGTTGGGCACGGACAAGGTTTGGGTCAGCATGCGTCTTCGAGACGCCAGCTTTGTAGAGCGATGCGAGAATATCATCATCAGAGCTAAGCTCTTGATCGGAACAGATCAGGTGCTCCACGGGTGTCCTAGCTTTATTGCAATCAAAGCTGGCCGCTTCTGTCGGGTGGACTGCCAGAATGATGATCAAGGCAAACAGATTGGAGAGCCACTTCATCACCGCGCCTTATCTAGTTGCCAAGACTGTGCACGTATAGGTATCAGCAGGCAAGATCACCCTTGCTACCTTGCCCGCACATCGAGAACCAAGGCCCACGCAGCGCTCATAGAGCCACGTTTTTCCATTTGATTGCGGTTCAGTTCAGTAAGCTGGTTGCGGATGTTGACGAGCGTAGCTTGAATAAGCGAGCAGAGATACGCTTACTTGAACGACTTCAATACGCGATAATGTCTTTTATCATTTCATGAGCGTGCGACTTTAAGTCGCGCCTATGCGCAACCGGAATTTATGGAGCAATGCGCCCCGCCGCCTTGCGCACGGCTTCGGCCGTCCAGATGGCTCCGCGGATTGTACGAATGCCGTCCGCGTTGAGCTGTTCGGCGATCGCCCGCCAGCGACCTGGTCTATCCGGCACCACCTCCAGCGCTGCTGACAAACCGGCTGCGGCTTCGGTTTCCAGCCGGATCTTCATGCTCCGGTCCTGTTCGCGCCAATCAGCAAAATGCTGGATAGGATCAAACAGCGCGCCGCCGATGGCGACGGGATCTGGTGGCAGCGGCAATACGTCAAAACCGAGTGACGTCGCTTCAGCAAGGAGGTGCACGTTGCGACGCCAATGATCAATCTCGCTGAAACGTACGTAAATCAGTGTAGCCGCCCCCGCGCAGGCCGCTGCACGCTTGCGCAATGTGCTCCGCACCGCTTCTGTCGCACGGTCATGCTGTACGTCGATGAACGGAATCTCGGCGACAAGCCGACCTTTTATCTCCGTCACATAGCGGCGCACCCGTTCGCGCTGGTATCGAATTGTACAACTGAGTGCCGCCGCCGCTTCGGCGTCCTCGGGCAGGTCAGTATGTCCCACCCAGGGCACCGGGAGTGTCCAGTAGAAGCCGACAAAGTCCCTCACCGTGCCTCCAAAATCAGCCCGGACAATTCCGGCAGCTACCTTCTGCAACGCTAGGTCCGGTTACGCTCCGACATCAATGCAACAAGGAGCCACCCCCGATGATCAGCCCCGTCCTTACATCCGAGTCCAACCCCTTGCACATTGCCGAGCTTTCCACCGGATGCGGCCTGATCGGCATCACCTTCCTTCCCGGCAAGCACCAGGACGGCATGACCGGCCGTCACCGGCGCAACCTCGCCACCGACCTCGACGCGATTGCTGCCTGGAACGCAAGCGCTGTCGTCACGCTCGTCGAAGACCATGAGCTCGACCGCTATCGCGTCCCGTCTCTCGGGGAACAGGTGCGGCTGCGCCACATGGAATGGCACCACTGGCCCATCCCCGATTTTCAAGCGCCTGACATTGAGTTCGATGTCGCATGGCCCGCCCGCTCCGCGACCCTCCGCGCCCTGTTGGCGCGTGGCGGTCGAGTACTGGTGCATTGCAAAGGCGGGCTCGGCCGTGCTGGCACGATCGCGGCCCGCCTGCTGGTAGATGACGGAATGACGCCTGGCGGCGCCATGGGCGCCGCGCGTGCTGTGCGACCGGGTGCGATCGAAGTTCCGGCACAGGAGCGCTGGTTAATAGCCGCATCTCTCATTGCCCTTCCCCGGCCGGCACGACATCGCCATGCGACGCGCGACCGAGCTCTGGGCGCGTTGCTCGGGCTTGCCGTGGGCGACGCGCTGGGCGCAGCCATCGAGTTCAGCGCCAAGCCGCGCCTCACTCGGTTGTCAGATCTGGAAGCGGGTGGGCCGCATCGGCTGCAGCGCGGGCAGTGGACGGATGACACCGCCATGGCCCTGGCGCTCGCCGACAGTCTGCAGCATGACCCGGCTCTCGATGCCGGCGACCTGATGCGCCGCTTCGTCGACTGGCACGAGCGCGGCACCTATTCCTGCACCGGCGCCTGTTTTGACATCGGCAACGCCACACGCGCCGCCCTTGCCGTGTTCCGTCGCACCGGCTCGGCCCTGGCTGGATCTCCCGATCCCGATACAGCCGGGAACGGCGCGCTGATGCGTCTCGCGCCCGTCGCCATCCGGCACTGGCGAAACCGAGCCGAGTTGGCCCGCGTGGCCGCGCTGCAGACCCGAACGACCCATGCCGCGGCAGCGACACTGCACGCTTCGGACGTTTTCGCGACGATGCTCGCTGACGCAATCGCCGGGTTATCGTTGAACAACGTGCTGGCCTCGACAACTGCGGAACGCATTGAGGGAGGCTGGCGCGGCCTGCACCGCGATCATATCCGAGGTTCGGGCTACGTTGTGCACTCGCTTCAAGCTGCCGTGTGGGCCGTGGCACGCACAACCGACTTCCGCTCCGCCGTGCTCCTGGCAGCCAACCTCGGCGAGGACGCGGACACGACCGCCGCCATCGCCGGGCAACTCGCCGGTGCGATTTACGGCGCAAGCGGCATCCCAACTCCCTGGCTCGATGCATTAGCCTGGCGCGACCGACTGGAGCACGCCGCTGCAGCCCTGTTCGAAGCGGCCTCAGCCGAAACAGATCCACACGCTTTTGGCGCCAATATGCCATGGGAGCAGGGGCAACCAACCCTTCGCAACCGCCTGGCTGCACTTGCCTCATTCGCACCGGTGTTCAACACCGCAGGGTTCAGCGCTGTCACGGGCGAGCCCGTGGCCGAGCCAGGGGTATACTCTGGCGTGACATATAGCCCGGACGTTCGCCGTTTCGTCCAAATGGCCTACGACCAAGGCTGGGTTCAGACTTTCCCATGGTCCGAATGGCGCAGCACGCCGCATGGGGTGCGATTGATGAGCGATCCCGCCACAATGGCTAATGCCAGTGTAGACGACCTCGCCCATGTGCTGACAACCTGTATTCGCGCCGACCGCCTCTGCGGTGGCTATCTCGCAGATGCATTCGAGGCAGGGCTGGTGGGACGTGTGGTGAGACGAGCCGAACACCTGCTATCGGCAATGCCACTGGGTGACGCCCGCTCTGTCACAGCCTAGAGTTCAGGGAATTTAGATAGGCGCGGCATGGTTGGATCAACGTTCAAGACCAATCCCTACGATCTCCACGAACTCCTCAGAGACTGTCATCAGGGCAAGCTGCAACTCCCGGACTTTCAGAGAAGCTGGGTCTGGGACGAGGATCGCATAACCAGTCTCATCGCCTCGATATCTAGAGCCTTCCCGATCGGGGCCCTTATGACCCTGGAGACGGGAGGCGCAGTCGACTTTAAGCCTAGAACGGTCGAGGGTGCCCCAATAAGCGCATTACAGGTCAAGCCGCAGTCGCTTCTCCTAGACGGCCAGCAACGGATGACATCTCTCTACCAGGTAGCCCTGAGAGGGCAAGTCGTTCAAACAGTAACGCCCAAAAACAAGAGAGTGGATCGTTGGTTTTATATCGACATTCGCAAGGCGCTGGATGACGCAGTCGACCGTGAGGAGGCGATCGTCTCCATTCCCGAGAACAAGATCGTTGCAAACGATTTCGGCCGCCAAGTAGTTCTCGACCTGACAACCGCCGAGAACGAGTTTGACCAACTCATGTATCCGGTCTCAATGGTATTTCGGTGGGACGATTGGCAAAAACGCTTCATCGAGCACTCGATGAAAAAAGGCGACTTCAGCGAGAAGTGGGAGGTGATCAAGTCGTTCAAGGAAACCGTGCTCGACAACTTCACAAAATACCAGGTTCCCGTCATCGCGCTCGGTTCGGACACGTCCAAAGAGGCAGTGTGCGTCGTCTTCGAGAAGGTCAATACCGGCGGCAAGCCTTTAGACGCCTTTGAGCTGGTGACGGCGATGTACGCGGCAGCCGGACACGAGCTGCGGCGTGATTGGTATGGAAAGGAGGGTGAGATTGGCCGCCAGCGCAGACTGGCTGACGCGATGCGTCCAGCCGGGCAGGAGGTCGGCATCGTTGCGGGCGTTTCCAACACCGACTTTCTGCAAGCAATATCCCTGTTTTACACGCGCGAGCGCAGGCGTGCTGCATCTGCCGACGGGAAGCATGGCAAGGAGTTGCCCGCCGTCACCGCAAACAGGGCCGCGCTGCTCAACCTGCCCCTTGCCGCCTACAAGCAGTATCAGGACCGTGTCGAGCACGGCTTTGTTCAGGCCGCTAAGTTCCTGCATACCCTCAATATCTACCGCATCTTCGATCTACCCTATCAATCTCAGGTTGTGCCGTTGGCCGCTATCCTGGCGGACATCGGTGATGCATGGTCCCACGAGGGAAACCGCGCCAAACTAGCGCAATGGTATTGGAGCGGAGTGTTTGGAGAGCTGTATGGCTCGACGATAGACAGCCGTATCGCACGCGACTTCATGGAAGTGCCCGACTGGCTGAAAGGCGGCGAGACCCCGTCTACCGTTCGAGAGGGAACATTCCGGGCCGATCGCTTGAAAACCATGCGAATGCGTCTTTCCGCCGCCTACAAGGGAGTAAATGCCTTGTTGATGAAGGAGGGCGCACAAGACTTCCGTTCGGGTCAAAAATTCGATCACGCTATCTTCTTCGGCGAGAACGTGGACATCCACCATATATTCCCGAAGTCTTGGTGCGAAACCCAAGGGATCAAACCTGATGTCTTTGACTCCATCATCAACAAGACTCCGCTATCGTATCGTACAAACCGCATCATAGGCGGTGTTGCACCGTCCAGTTATCTAGGGAAATTAGAGGCGGGAGGGCCGGAAACTCCGGCGATTGCTCCCGACAAACTTAATGAATACCTCAAGTCTCATCTTATTGATCCTTCACGGCTCCGGGCGGACGATTTTACGGGCTTCATGCAGGCGAGGCAGCGGCTTCTTCTTAACCTGATTGAACAGGCAACGGGCCAGCCACCAGCTGGGGGCGAGGCTCTAGAGGAAGACGAAAGTGACGAGGAGACGGTCGAGGCCAGCTTGACCATAGCCGCCGCATAGAGGCGGGCTAGTCATCTGACAGATGACTGGCCCGCTTTGAGAAAGTCACCTGTCACATCCTTCCAAAAAGCACGTCGTTGAATGACCACGCCTGAAGCGCCGGACAACGCGTCGGGTCATAGCGCACGGGCTACCCGGCAGAAGCGGACAGAGCCCGGTACAGAGTGGCGTGGTGACACTTGAGCAACTTGGCCGCTTCTCGAACTGATGTGCCCTCGCTCACCAGTCGCTCGCTAAGGGCAATTTGGTCGGCTGTCAGCTTAGGCGGCCGGCCAAATCGCACACCACGCGCCATGGCTGCCACCCGGCCGCTGCTGGTACGCTGATGTATGAGCGCGCGCTCAAACTCGGCGATGCCGGCGAATACCGTCAGCACCATGCGTCCCGCTGGTGACGTCGTGTCTGCCCAAGGCTCGGCCAACGAGCGAAGTCCCGCCTCAGCCTCGTTCAGCTTCTCGGCAATCTCGAGCAGATCCTTTGTCGAGCGCGCGAGCCGATCGAGCCGCGTGACGATCACCACGTCCTTGTCGCGTAGCTGGTCCAGCATTCGAGCGAGTTCTGGCCGGTCACGCTTCGCCCCAGACACCTTCTCACCGTAGATGCGGCGACACCCAGCCTCTTTCAGCGCCGCCCGTTGCAGCCGCAGATCTTGATCGTCGGTCGAAACGCGCGCATAGCCTGTGAGCATGTCGCAAATGTGCATTAGAATGCGACGCTTTAGCAACCGACATTTGCGACGCGAAAACCCCAGCAAACACGGAAGTTGGCCGTGATGGTGCAAATCTTACCATATTTGCGAATCGCGCTCAGCTGCTTTGACTAAGCGGTCTTTGTCGACCTCGCAGAGGACCAATGCCCCTGACGTCATGAACCAGCAATGAGCTCCTTAACTCGGTTGGTCAGCGTTTCATGCCAAATGGCTTGGTCGTTACGTGATACCGAGTGCTGGGTGACCTCGCTGACTACCGTGTGCCGCGCCACCCCCGCATGCAAATCGCTGAACCGGGTGTGTCCATTCCTCCGACTGCCCAGGCTCA
>Ga0160427_10001923_pt1 | contig 12682 bp, 6 predicted proteins | sample SolpanmetagenomL_FD_108194 | JGI IMG/M metagenome (GOLD analysis project Ga0160427, IMG submission 108194) | Solar panel surface microbial communities from Lawrence Berkeley National Laboratory, California, USA - L | ecosystem: Engineered > Built environment > Solar panel > Unclassified ...
CTTCAATACCATCGACCTCCATTATGTCCGCGTGGCCAGGGAAGCCGCCATGACCGGCGATCCCGCGCTTGAAACGGCCGCGGTCACGACACGGCTCCGGGAAGAGTTTCTGGCACGCGAGGCTGATGCGACCCTCGTTGTCTCGGAAAAGGAGCGCGAGACGCTGGAGGCTTCGGTGCCGCAGGCCAACGTTTTCGCTCTTCCACTGGCCCGGCCGCTGCAGCCGCCGGTGACGCCCTTCGCCGGTCGCGGCGGCATCGGCTTCATCGGCGGGTTTGCACACGCGCCGAACCTGGATGCCGTCCGGTTCTTCCTGGACCAGATCTGGCCGCTAGTGCTGCGGGACTGGCCGGATTGCCGCTTCAGCATCGTGGGGGCGGACCTTCCGGCAGCCGTGCTGGACGGCCGGCCTGGACGGGTCGATTACCTCGGGGCCGTGCCGGACGTGGGCCCCTGGTTCGAGTCCCTCCTGCTCACCGTGGCACCCTTGCGCTTCGGGGCGGGGGTAAAGGGCAAGGTCGTCTCCTCGCTTGCCGCCGGCGTGCCCTGCGTCACCACGAGCATCGCGGCGGAGGGCATGGGGCTGCAGGACGGCGTGGATTCCCTTCTGGCCGACGACCCGTCCGAGATCGCACGTCAGATCTTGCGTCTGCGGGCCGACCCGGCGCTGTGGGCGCGGTTGAGCACAGGCGGCATGGCGCATGTCGCCGCAGCCTTCTCGCCCGATGACTGGCGTGCCCGACTGCGGGACGCGCTCTGGACAATCGACGCCTTGCCGGCGGGAGGACCTCTGGCCGTTCCCGATCTGGCGCATAACGGTCTGGGAGACAGCAGCCGATGAGCGAGCAGTCGAGTACCGAGGGATCGGGCACCGATGCCTTCGACGAGGCCTGGTATCTTGAGACCTTCAAGGACGTCCGTGACGCCGTGGCTGGCGGCGCGTTCCGGTCGGGCGAAGACCATTACAGCCAGTTCGGCCAAGCGGAAGGTCGCCCGCCCTCTGCCGCGGTGGACCTTAACCGGGCGCTGGCCGCCGGCCAGCGGGCCGACCGCGTCGGTGCGGTCTGGTCGGTCAACGTGGAGGAGCAGCCGGGATGGTACTGGATGGCCCACCCCGCAGTACGGGCCCGGCTCAACCGCCTCGTTTCGGATGACGAGACGTCCGACAGCTACGACCGGCTGGTCACCATCCTGAAGCGGCGCGGATCCTCCGTGCCCATCGGGCGAGCCGTGTCCCTGGGATGCGGCTTCGGCGCTCTGGAGCGCGACCTGGCGGCGCGCGGCATCATCACGGAGATCGATGCCTATGACATCGCTCCCGGCGCCATCGCGGAGGCGAGCCGCCTGGCCAGGGAGGCAGGCCTGCACGGGTTGCGTTATCACGTGGCCGACCTCGAGGTCGAGCAGATGGCACACGGGGCCGTGGATGTCGTGTTCGCCCACCAGTCGGTACACCATGTCGAAAGGCTGGATCAGCTTTTCGAAGCGGTCTCGGCGATGCTCAAGCCCGGTGGCCTCTTCCACCTGCACGAGTTCGTGGGCCCGATCCGGTTCCAATGGACCGAGCGCCAGATCGACTTGGTCAACCGCTTCCTCGACTCGCTGCCGCCGCGGCTGCGCGCGCTGCCCAACGGTGCACCCCGCCCGCCACAGGGCCGGGCCACCATCGGCGCGATGATCGCGGCCGATCCAAGCGAGGCCGTCCGCTCGTCCGATATCCTGCCGATCCTCCGGCAGCACTTCGACATCATCGAGGAACGTCCGCTGGGCGGCACGCTCCTGCACCTGGGCCTGGCCGAGATCGCGCAGAATTTCGACATAGGCAATCCGGAGGACCGGGAAGCCTTGCAGGCCTTCTTTGACGCCGAAGACGTGGCGATGCGGAACGGCTCGATCGGCAGCGACTTCATCGTGGTCACCGCGGCGAAGCGCGCTTGACCACACGGCCGTGGCTTGGTCACCGGATTGTTTACCGCTATGGCATCGCTCCCTTGGACGCGCGGCCGGTTTGGACGGGCTGCCGGGGTTGGCCCATTCAAGCGGGCCGTCGGACGGGAAGGGTATGATCGATGAGTGAGCAGCAAGGAAGGTTGGCGCAGCTTCTCCCGGAGCTGGACTACGCCCTCACCTGCGAGCCCGCCCGGATCGTGCATCCCGCCGCGTGGGTCGGGCATATTCCGTTCGCGTTCTGGCTGGTGTCCAGCCTCCGTCCGTCAACCCTGGTGGAGCTGGGCACGCATTCCGGCAATTCGTACTTCGCCTTCTGCCAGGCTATGGCGGCGCTGCCGAACACCGGGCGGGCCTACGCCGTGGACACCTGGGCGGGCGACGAGCACGCCGGTCATTACGGCGAGGACGTCTTCGCCGGCGTCAGCGGTTTCAACGCGGCCCATTTCTCCACCTTCTCAACCCTGCTGCGGACGACGTTCGACGGGGCCCGGCCCTACTTCCCCGAAGGCGGGGCGATCGATGGGTCCGCCGGCGGCATCGATCTGCTCCATATCGATGGCCTGCACACCCACGAGGCCGTCAAGCACGACTTCGAGACGTGGCAATCCGCCCTGTCGAGGCGTGCCGTGGTCGTGTTCCACGACATCAACGTGCGGGAGCGGGATTTCGGCGTCTGGCGTTTCTGGGAAGAGATACGCACGCGCTACCCGTCATTCTCCTTCCACCACTCGCACGGGCTCGGCGTGCTCGGCGTGGGGCCAGACCAATCGCCCGCGATGCGGTCGCTGTTCGAAGCCAGCGACGCCGATGCCGACACCTTCCGGGCCTGTCTGGCGGCCCGCGGACAGACGTTCCGCTACCAGGTCGAGGCCTTGGAACTCCGCGACGGAGTTGCCGCGGCGCAAGCGGCGAAGGACAGGTTCGCCGGCCAGGAAGCGGCCTCCCAGGCTCAGGTCGTATGGCGGGATGCGTTGCTCCGCGCCGAACGTGACCTTGTGGCGAGCAAGGACGCGATGCTGTCAAACCTCGCGGAGACCGCACAGGCGCGGGCGCATGCTCTCGACGTGCGAGACAAGATGATCGAGGCACGCGACGCCTTGGCCGCCAAGCTGTTGCGGGATGCGCAAGAGCAGCGCTTTCTCGCAAGCGAGGAGCGTCGGGTCCGCGGTGAGATGCAGGACGGCTACGAAGCCGCCATCACGGAGCTGAACAGGCACCGGGAATACCTGCAATCGCAGGCTGAACACGCCGTCCGCGAGGCCGCTCTGGTCCGTGCCGAGGCGCAGGAAGCCATCGTGCGCGAAGCCAAGCGGGTTCGGGAAGAGGTCGCGAGCCTCTATGTCGGTTCCACGTCCTGGAAGCTCACCCGCCCGATCCGGGTCGCGACCCGGGTGCTGCGGGGCGGCAATCCCTACCCGGTCTCCGTCCCGCCGCCGCCATTCCTTCCAGCGATCCCGCCTCCGCCGCCGGCGCCGCCTGTGCCGGCGGCACAGTCGCAGGATGAGGAAACCGGCGATGAGACGCTCGTAGACGTCACGGCGGAATCGTCGCTGAAGCAGGCCTTTCGCAACCTGCTCAGCGCTCGCCTGGAAAGCTTCCTGTCCGGCCCGGCCCGGCTGCGCCTGCCGCACGCGGACGAACCGGATGTCAGCATCCTGCTGGTGCTGTTCAACGGGGCGGAGCTGACCTTCGCCTGCCTGAGCTCGATCGTCGAGACGCTGGCTGATGCCTCGTTCGGTGTGGAGGTGATCATCGCGGATAACGGCTCGGAGGATCAGACTCCGGCCCTGTTGGACCGGCTGGACGGTGCCACGATCATCCGCAACGGAACCAATCTCCACTTCCTCAAGGCCACCAACCTCGCAGCCCGGCAGGCAAGGGGCCGCACGCTGCTCTTGCTTAACAACGATGCCCAGCTCCTTCCTGGAAGCCTGGCCTCCGCGCTGCAGATCCTGGAGTCACACGACGGGATCGGCGCCGTCGGCGGGCGCATCATCCTTCCGGATGGTACTTTGCAGGAGGCTGGATCGATCATCTGGCGGGATGGTGCCTGCAGCGGCTATGCCCGCGGGCGCAAGCCGACAGTGTCGGATGTCATGTTCCAGCGCGACGTGGACTATTGCTCGGGCGCCTTCCTGCTGACATCCGCAGCCGCCTGGAGGGAGCTCGACGGCTTCGACGTGAGCTTCGCGCCGGCCTACTACGAGGAAACAGACTACTGCGTCCGGCTGTGGGAGAGCGGTCGCCGGGTCGTCTACGACCCGGACGCGGTCATCGTTCACTACGAGTTCGGGAGCGCCACGAAAGAGGGAGAGGCGCTGAAGCAGCAAGCGGCGAACCGAGCCATCTTCGTGGCCAAGCACCGCGACTGGCTGGCACATCAGTTTCCGGCCAGTGCCCGCAACGCCGTTCTTGCCAGCCGCGCACGTTCAGGGGCTCCGAACGTCCTTGTGCTGGAAGACCGCGTGCCGCATCCCACGCTCGGCAGCGGCTATCCCAGGGCCAACCGCCTGACCCACGACCTGGTGGAGGCCGGCGCGAACGTGACCTTCTTCCCGATGACCCGTTACCACCAGGACTGGCACGAGGTCCGGCGCACACTGGGCAAGCGGATCGAGGTCCTGATCGACGCCGAGGCCGGGCAGCTGCACGACTATCTGGTCGCGCGTCCCAATCAGTTCGATACCATCCTGGTCTGCCGGCCGCACAACATGTCGTCGTTCCTGGACGCCATCGGGCCGGAACGCGACCTTCTCGGCGGCGCCTCCGTGCTCTACGACGCCGAGGCCTTGTTCGTGACGCGCGATCTGCAGCGCATGGAGGCCGAAGGCAGGCCGGCGACCGCCGCCGAGCGGCGACGCATGGAGGCCACCGAGGTGGCGCTCACGCGCATGGCGGACGCCGTGTTCTCCGTGTCCGAAGTGGAGCGCGAGACGCTGCAGCGCTACGGCGCCAAGGAAGTGCACCTGCTCGGCCACGCGTTGGACGAGACGCCGTTGCCGACCGGTTTCGCCGAGCGTGATCAGATCGTCTTTCTGGGAACCATCGCCGCCGATGATCTGCCCAATGCCGACGCGGTACGCTGGTTTGCCGCCGCTGTCCTGCCGCTGCTTCGGACGGAGCTCGGCGATCCCGACCTTCGCCTGACCGTCGTCGGTCTGAACAAGGCCAAGACGGTCGAGGCGCTCGACGGCAAAGAGGTCGATCTGCTGGGGATGGTCCCGGAACTGCCCGCCGTGCTCCGGCGCGCCCGCGTCATGGTCGTGCCGAGCCGTTTTGGGGCGGGCATTCCGATGAAGGCGCATCAGACCGCGATGATGGGCATTCCCCTGGTGACGACGTCCTTGATCGCGGGGCAGTTGGGTTGGACGAACGGGCAGGATCTTCTGGTCGCGGATGATCCGAAGGAGTTCGCAACGGCCTGTGCCCGCCTCTACCGGGATGGTGAGCTCTGGGAACAGATGCGTGTCAACGCGATGGCCCGAGCCAAGGAGGATTGCGATCCCGAGGTCTTCATGAGCCGGATCCGCACCCTGGTGGAAAACATCCGGATCGTGCACCGCGAGCCGGAGCTTGATGCCGGGACCCTGCCCCGGCCGAAGGCCGTGCAGCAGACCGCGGCCATTGAAGAACCGAACACCAGCCGGCCCGCTGCGGCGGACTGGAGCGTCGCCGTGCCGTTCGGCTATACGCCGCAGGAGTTTCGGCCGCGGCTGGGCGTCATCTGCCACATGTTCCACCCGGCGGTGGCCGGCGAGCTGCTGCATTACCTGCAGCAGTTGCCGATCCCGGCGGACGTGATGATCTCTACGGACACGGCGGAGAAGGAGGCGGCGCTTCGCCAGGCCTTCTCAGGCTGGACCGGCGGCGCCCTCGAGCTGCGCGTGTTCCCGAATCGTGGACGCGACATCGCTCCGAAGCTCGTCGGGTTCGCGGACGCGCATGCCCGCTACGACCTGGTGCTGCACCTTCATTCGAAGGTCTCGACGCATGCGGCCTTCCTGAAGCCCTGGCGATCGTACCTGTTCGAGACCCTGCTCGGCTCGCCCGAGGTGGTTCGCAGCATTCTGGGCGCGTTTGCCAGCCTGCCGGACCTCGGCATGGTGGCGCCGCAGCATTATGAGTCCATTCGTCGCTGGCTCGGATGGAACGGCAACTTCGAGGCGTCTCAGATCCTGGCGAAACGGATGGGGATCAGCCTTTCCCGTCGCAAGGCGCTGGATTTCCCGTCTGGTTCCATGTTCTGGGCCCGGCCGGCGGCGCTGAAGCCGTTGCTGGATCTTGGCCTCAGCTTCGAGGACTTCCCGGAGGAGGGCGGAGAGGTGGACCACACCCCCGCCCACGCGATCGAGCGGCTGTACTTCCATGCCTGCGAGCGGAGTGGGCACACCTGGCTCAAGGTCGCGCAACCGGCGCTGATGCACGACACCGCATCGATCGTCACGGTCAACGACCCGGCGGACCTCAGCCGCTTCGTCGGCGAACACGGCGCCCTGCTGACCGGTTCGGCACAGCTCGAGACCCTCGACGCGCCCGCGCCCCTGCTGACGCGGGTTGCCCCTGGCCTGAGCCGACGGCTGGCGGACCGCCCGCCCTCTGTCGGAGTCTGACGTGCGAAGCCGTCTTTTGTCCCGGCAGCCCGCGGCAGAACCGCGAGTTTCGGTGGTCATACCGCTTTACAATCATGCGGCCTTCATTGAGGCGGCCCTGGACAGCGTCTTGGCGCAGGGCTCGATCGTAAAGGAGATCATCGTCGTGGATGACGGCTCCAGCGACGCGTCCGCGGCAGTGATGGAAGGGTTGCTCCGTCGCGACCGGCGGATCGGCTTTTCGCGTCAGGATAACAGGGGCGCGCACAACACCATCAATGGCGCCTTGCGCCGTTGCACAGGCGAGCTGCTCGCCATCCTCAACTCGGACGACACCTACCTGTCCGGCCGGCTGACCACCCTTGCCGCCGTGCTGGACGCCGATCCCGGTGCCGACGTTGCCGCCTCCGCCCTTTCGTTTATGGACGGCGCCGGCAAAGCCATCGCCAATCCCTGGTATAACGAGGCGCTTGCCTTTCACCAGGCCGGCGCGCCCCTCGCGGCCGCGTTGGTGAACGGCAACTTCCTGATGACCACTTCTAATCTTCTCGTCCGCCGATCCGCGTTTGACGTGATCGGGGAGTTCGCCGGCTTCCGCTACGTGCATGACCTGGAATGGCTGCTACGCGCGATGGCGCTGGGGCATCGGATCGTGATCAGCGACAAGCCGCTGCTCCGTTACCGCATCCATGGCAGCAATACGATCGCGGAGGACCACGGGAAGGTCCGTGCAGAATGGGCCATGGCCGCCGCGGCTTACCTCACATTGCTTTGGGATCGGCCGGAGGCTCCGCCCATCGACTGGAATGAGGCGGAGACAATCACGGAGGTCCTGCGCCGGCACGGGCTCGATCGTGCGGTGACACCTTGCATGGCCTACCTGCGCCGGCACGGAGTTGGGCTTGCTGGCCTGTCAGCACTGCTGCACGACGAGGTATTCAAGGAATACATGCGAGGCTGGATCTGATGCGTATTCTGGTGTTGACCAACCTCTATCCTCCCTTCGTTGTCGGCGGCTATGAGCGCCTGTGCTTCGAGGTTTCATCCGCACTGGTCGAGAAGGGACATGACGTTACGGTCCTGACCAGCACCTACGGCGGGCCGACACAAGAATCCTTCCCCGGGCAGGACGTCATTCGGGATCTGCAGCTGTTGGTCGGTGACGAGATCTATGCGGCGTTTAACGGTACTCCGGACGAGCGGACCGCTTTGAACCGCGCCAACAACGACACTGCGATCCGGGTCTTGAGAGAGACGCGCGCTGACGTCGTGTTCGTCTGGAACTTGTTTTTCTTTGATGGCAGCCTTCTGGACACTGTCCGCCAGCATGGGCCACGCACTGTGCTCATGCTTACCGATAATTGGCTGCTCGTCATGCAGCATCCAAACTTCGTGGCAGACTTCTTCCGCAATGTCGTGCATGGCGACACGCCGTTCACCGTGCCCCCGTCCCTACCCAGCTCCCGTCAGGCGGATCGTGCGCCTGGATTGATGCGGCGCCTTGTGGCGGCCTTCCGCACGAGCGGTGCCCGTGCAGGCAGTAAGACGCCCGGATCCGAGGCGATCTTTGGCTCTGAGTTTGTTCGTGACTTCTATGCCGCAGGAGGCATGAGGTTCGAGCGGCAGCAGGTCATCCACAATGGTGTCCACCAGGAGCCTCCTGCCGAAGGCTTTCCGGATCGCACCCTGCTCGTCCGGCCGGGCACGCTCCATCTTCTATTTGCCGGCCGTCTGGTGGATCTGAAAGGCGCACATACCGCTGTCGCTGCGATGCGGCTGCTCGACGCGGCCAAGATGGGACTTGACCGCATTGAGCTCACCATCGTGGGAGACGCGCAGGACGCCGATTACATGCCGGTCTTCCAGGAGGCGGTTCATCAAAGCGGGTGCGCTGATCGCATCGTATTGCGGCCGACCGTGCCCAAGCAGGCCCTGCCGAAGCTATTCGCCGAACACGACATCTATCTCTTCCCATCGCTCTATGAGCCCTTCTCGCTCACGCTGATCCACGCGATGGCTCTTGGAGTTCCAACTGTCGCGTCCGCGATTGGCGGCAACCTGGAGATCGTGACAGACGGCGAGAGCGGTCTTCTGTTTCCGAAGGGAAACCCGGAGGCGCTTGCCGAGTGCATTCGGCGCCTCGTAGTCGATCCAGCGCTACGGGCCCACATTGCGTCAGGCGGACGTCAATCCGCCTCCCGGTTCACATTCGAGCGCATGGTGGGCGAGATGTCCGCTTTTCTGAAGTCGGGAAGTCAGACGTCAAGATGACTGATGGCACGTTGTCTGAAGTACCTTGCACGGTTCTAGGCGCCGGTGGCTTCATTGGGAGCCATCTGTGCCAGGCTCTGGTTGCTGCGGGAGCAAACGTCAGGGGCTTCGGTCGTCGTCCAGTGTTCCCGGACAGCATGCCCCGGATCAACTTCACATATGGCGAGTTCAACGACCGGACCGCGCTCGCACGGGCTGTCGATGGAGCGGAAGTTGTCTTCCACCTCCTCGGTGGGACAACTCCTGAAGTTTCGAACAACGACCCGGCCGCTGACGTCCAATCGTCGACCTTAGCCTCTATCCACCTGTTCGAGCTCTGCAGGAGTTCCGGTGTTCGGAAGCTTGTGTTCGCGTCGTCCGGGGGAACCGTCTATGGCATTCCTTCAGTTGTGCCCATCACAGAAGACGCACGGACCGATCCGATCTCCGCTTACGGCATCAACAAGCTGTCGGTTGAGAAGTTCGCTCAGCTCTACGACCACTTGGGTGGCGCGAAGGCGGTGTCGCTCCGCATCGCTAATCCATTCGGACCATTTCAAAGCCCCTCCAGGCGGCAAGGCCTGATTCCAGCCGCGACGATGGCCCTGCTGGCCGACGCTCCATTCGAAGTTTGGGGCGACGGGTCCGTGGTACGAGATTACGTCTACGTGACAGACGTTGCGGAGGCGCTCATGTCCGCCGCAACTTATGACGGGCAGTTTGGAATCTTCAACATAGGTTCTGGTGTCGGACGGAGCATTGTTGACGTTGTCAGCACGCTAGGAGAACTGCTTGGACGGAAACCCAAGCTCCGTTTCAAGGCTTCTCGCCGCGCGGATGTTCCCAAGAACATCCTGGATATACAGCGCGCGAGTGATGCTCTCGCATGGTCGCCTCGTACCGAGTGGGTCGACGGCCTCAAGCAAAGCCTTGAATGGGTTCAAGCCTTCGAACTCAGACAGAGATAACGAAAGCCATCTTTTTCCCTGAGCCAGACGCTCGCTGTCACCCGATGTCATGAGGAACCATAAGAGCGACTATGATTAAAATTAGACTATCTCGGAAACACGAAGCATCCGAGGAATTTTCTGGCACATTGGACAGTGCGATCACACCCGGCTGGTACTTCGCAGCATTTCGGGTCATGAACAAGACGACCTCTAACTTGTGGCTGGGAAGCGTTAAATTTCTGACCGGGGATGGCAGCGCAGGTTGTCATGATTTTAACATGGTTAAACCGGCAGGGAACTTCCTTGGTGGCTTGAAGGTAGCAACGTTCTTTTTGCTTTCACCGTCTCGTCGCTGCGACATTCGGCTTACGGGCCTTGCTTCGTTGCCGCACACGTTCAGTCTAATTTTGATCCCGTTGCCTCGAGCAATAGCTCCGTTCGGAGTATGGCTGCAGAACTCCCACCGCTTTCACCTTGCTATGAAGGAAGCAGCTGGGTCCTGGCGGCAGCGTCTACGCAGGGCTGTGGCGACGGCTGCAACATACGGTCAAGAGGTGCCGCAGTCTTATAAGAACTGGTGCGCGTTATTCGATAGCTGGACAGAGCAGCGGCTGTCTATCTTTGCCGTATCAGAAGAAACATCCTTGAAGGTTGCTGCGGTCGTGTTTAGCAGCAGCAATCAAAGCGAGGCACTTGACGCGACATTGCATTCCATCAGTCTGCAACTTGCACCAGCGGCAGCTATTTTCGTGTCACAGCCTAGCAACGACCACAATGTGGATCTAGGTGGAGAAAAATACGACTGGGTTCTACTGTTGCAGGCTGGGGAAACTCTTCCACCACATGCTATCTCACTAATGACTAAGACCGCAATCGAGCATGACGACCTGGATGCGATCTATGCAGACGAAGATCAACTCGACTCGAATGGCATTCGCATCGAACCAATATTCAAGCCTCAACCCAGCTTAACATTCATGTGCTCTGGCCTCTTGGCGACTGGGGTCTGGATGATACGCAGCAATCTCTTGGAGACGAGTTTTGCTTGGGCTGCCTGTGCGCGTCTTTCGGCATGGTTTACTCTCTATCTGGCCGGCAAGACAGGATCTGTTTACAGATTACCGTTCATACTGACGCATACACGGTCCGATGTTGAATGCGCACCTGCAACACAATTGGCGGCTGTGGTTAACAAAGGATTGCTTGCAGCAAATGTGCATGCAACAGTGTTGCCGCCTTTTCCACTTCGCTTACGGTGGCAGATTCGTAGCGCAGGAAATGCGAAAGTATCGATTGTCATTCCGTCGCGTCTAAAAGGTGAAATCCAGGTGTCGTGTATTTCTGATGTCATTCAGAATACAAATTACGATAATTTTGAAATCCTCATCGTCGTCACGCAGAAAGATGATTTTGATGCTGATCAAGCCAAGCATGCCGAAGATTTTTGTTCGGATAGACGTGTGACGGTGATGCAAATAAGAAATGACAGCTTCAACTACTCAATAGCCAATAACTTTGCCGCGTCTAACTCTGAAGGAGAGTTTCTCTGCCTCCTGAACGATGACGTTTCTATTCTCTCACCGGACTGGCTAAGTCGCATGGTCTCGATGTTCACAGAGAGAGACACAGCAGTTGTCGGTGCCAAGTTATATTACCCCAACATGACGACGCAGCATGGCGGTGTCATTATGGGGCTGGCCGGTGTTGCACAACATGCTCATCGCTTTTTACCTAGAGGGAGGCCAGGCTATCACTGGCGCGGCGTTCTCGATCAAGGTGCGAGCTGCGTGACAGGCGCTTGTCTGTTGACCCGTCGAAGCGTGTACAACGAAGTTGGAGGTCTGGACGAGACGTTCCCGACCGCGTTTAACGATGTCGATTTTTGCGTAAAAGTCCGCAGCCTTGGCAAAGGAATCGTATTTGCAGGTAGCGTCGAAATGGTCCATCACGAGACCATAAGTTTCGGCCATCATTATAAATCCAACCCTGAACGAGAGGTCGTCGACTCCACGATAGTTAAAATCCGCTGGAATCAACTATATAATCAAGATCCATATCATAACCCCAATCTAAGCCTAGTCGACGGCAATGAGTGGGACTTGGCATTCCCACCTCGATGCAGTTAGGTGTCATTTAGATGGTCGCAGACTGAGCTGGTGCGGATCAATCCTTGAGCAGTCGGATCTGTTTGCCCAGGTCTGCCAGGGTTGATAGCGTGGAATTGGAGGGTGGGCCTCAGTAACCCTGCTACAAAATGGTCGGCTTTGACGTTATCGGATTTCGGGTTTGGCGAAGTCGCGCATGAGACCTGTAATTGCAGCCTCGATGGGATCGAATTAATTGCTGGCTCCTTGGCCCTAGTGGTCTTCGGCGCCGCTCACTGCTTTGAAGTCCCTATTGCTCGTGTCCTCGTAGCCACTTGAACATCGTCGGGACAATGCCGAGCTGCTCGACGCGCCTGCGATCTGGCGCTCTTCGGAGAAATACATGTCGCACAATGGGAAGGTCGCCCTATCGGGCGTCATCAAGCACGTCTTTGCTCATCGTTTTATCTTCGATGCCGAGGGTAAGCTTTACCTGGCCGATCTGGGTCCGAAAGGAGCAAAGGCGTTTCCGCTCACGGCTGGCGCAATCGTCGCTTTGGAGGGTGAGCAGCGCCCATCCGAGATCAAGGTTCGTCGGATTTCGTCAGATGGGCGGGAACCGACGCTCATCGAGTATAAGAAGCCTGATCACAAGCCTGGATCTGTTCGACCGGCGAGCAACGCAAATGTTCCCTTGTGCTGGATGCGATCAGCAAGGCTGGCTGGGATGTGTCGGGTGAGCCATCACGCAAGCCGAAGCATTTCAAGGTTCTCGCTCGCCGTGCAGAGGGGGGGGGGGGGGGGGGGGGGGGGTGGGGCGTCGGCCTGATTCTGGGGGGGGTGGCGGGAGGGAAAGCCC